>Ga0209541_10000136_pt1 | contig 130085 bp, 146 predicted proteins | sample RifCSPlowO2_01_FD_184027 | JGI IMG/M metagenome (GOLD analysis project Ga0209541, IMG submission 184027) | Groundwater microbial communities from Rifle, Colorado - Rifle CSP2_plank lowO2_0.1 (SPAdes) (version 2) | ecosystem: Environmental > Aquatic > Deep subsurface > Groundwater | place... | reverse complement strand
AACAGTCACCGCAAACAGCGTACAGGCTGACGATCCTTTTTTAAACCGTATCCGAGAAAAAACTTTGCTCGGACGTACCGGGCACCCCCGCGATTTAATCGGCGCCATGCTGTTTTTAGCATCTGACGCATCAAGCTACATGACTGGACAAACTATTATGATCGATGGAGGATGGACAGTTATATGACAGCTATTGGGATAATCCAAGGCCGGCTATCTGAGCCGGTCGCCGACCGTATCCAAGCTTTTCCAAAGGGAGCTTGGGAAAAGGAATTTGAATCTGCCAGTACCCTTGGTCTGGCTGCGATTGAATGGATTTTTGAGGATCCGATTGAAAAAAATCCTCTTTGGACAGCAGAAGGGCGCGCTCGCATCCGGCAGCTCGCGGAACAAAGCAGGGTTCGCGTTGATCAGGTTTGCGCGGATTATTTTATGGAACACCCTTTTTTTCGCGTTCCGGACGAAGAATGCGAACAGAGTGTCTCTATACTAAAGCAACTTATTTTACACTCCGCGGAGATTGGGGCAAACAGCATCGAAATCCCGCTGCTTGACAACTCCCGCATTGAAACAGAAGAAGAAATGCAAGCGGTAATTAAGATAATGAAAGATGCGCTGCCTGTGGCAGCAGAAAATAACCTCGTCCTTGCTTTTGAAACTTCGCTTGAGCCGGAGAGATTTGTAGAATTTATGCGCAAGCTCGATCATCCGAATGCCAGGGTTGTTTACGACATCGGCAATAGCGCCTCCTTAGGTTATAACACCACCGAAGAAATTAGCATGATTGGAAAATATTTGAGCAATGTCCATGTCAAAGACCGCAGTTTGGGCGGCAGTACAGTCCCTCTCGGCACCGGCAATGCAAAATTTGGTGAAACTTTTTCTGCGCTGAAACAGGCAGGCTATACTGGACATTACACTTTGCAGATAGCACGCGGAGAGAGAGGCAGAGAGCTTGAGACAACTCGATCACATCTCGATTTTTTGAAAAAATATTTATGAAAAAAAGCACGCTTGTCAGCAAAATGTTTGATATGAAAGGCCGGGTTGCGGTGATCACTGGCGCGGCCGGGCTGCTGGGACCAAAGCACGCAGAAAGCCTTGCGGAGTTCGGGGCCAATATTGTTTTGCTTGATAGAAAACCTGCGGTCCAAAAAATCGCTGCGGCGATTGCAAGAAAATATAAAGTAAAGGCCATCGGTCTAAAATGTGATATTACCCAAAAATCTGAGCTGGAAAAAACCTTGAAAATCATTTTGAAAAAATTTGGACACATTGATGTGCTGGTCAATAACGCAGCTAACAATCCGGCAGTGAGCGCGGGTGGATTTTCCCAGAACTGGTCGCGCTTGGAGAATTTTCCTCTGTCCGCGTGGGAGGACGATGTTGCGGTTGGTTTAACCGGCGCTTTTCTGGCGTCGCAGGTGTTTGGCAGTCAAATGGCCACGCAAAAAAAAGGCGTGATTGTAAACATTGCTTCTGATTTGGGCATTATCGCTCCTGATCAGCGGATTTATCGCAAAGAGGGACTGCCGCCAGAACAGCAGCCGGTGAAGCCGGTGACCTATTCGGTGATCAAACACGGAATGCTTGGCCTCACAAAGTACTTGGCCAGCTATTGGGCAGAGTCTGGGGTGCGGGTTAACGCGATCAGTCCCGGAGGAGTATATACCAATCAGCCGCGAGATTTTGTTAAGAAATTGGCAAGGCATGTTCCGCTTCATCGCATGGCTCATACGGATGAATATAAAGCCGCGATAGCCTTTCTGTCGTCGGATGCGTCAGAGTACATGACCGGCGCAAACCTTGTTGTCGATGGAGGGCGAACAATATGGTAAAGACAAAAGTAAAAAATATCATTGCCATCATTCCGGCGCGCGGCGGCTCAAAAAGAATTTTTGGAAAAAATATTACGGAGCTGGGGGGATTGCCTTTACTCGCGCACAGCGTACTCCAAGCTAGAAATTCCCAATACGTTAATCGGGTGTTTGTTTCCACTGAGGATGCGAAGATTGCCAGAGTTGCCAAGGCTTACGGCGCGGAGGTGGTGAAGCGTCCAAAGAGTTTGGCAAGCGACAAAGCAACGAGCGAATCAGCATTGCTTCACGTTCTGGATTTTTTGCGCGGGAACAAACAAAGCGATCCCGATCTGGTTGTTTTTTTGCAGGCCACATCACCTTTGCGTAAAAAAAATGATATCGATCAGGCAATCGAAACACTCATTCGTGAGAAAGCTGATTCATTGTTTTCAGTTTGCCGCGATAAAGGGCTGATGTGGATAGTAAATGGCAAACAAATCCACTCCGGCAATTACGATTACCGCACTCGGAAGCGGGAACAGGATATGGGGTTGCAATACCGTGAAAACGGGTCGATTTATGTTGTTAAGCCTGAGATACTTCGCAAGTATAACAACCGTCTTGGCGGAAAGATCGCGATTTATGAAATGGATATTTTTCATTCGTTCCAGATTGATGAAAAAGATGACATCAAACTTGTTGAAGCAGTTATGGCTTTGACCAAGCCCGAGGACCAGTCGCGGTTGCCAAATAACGTGAAACTGACAGTTTTTGATTTCGATGGAGTATTTACTGACAACAAAGTCAAAAGTGACGCGCGCGGTAACGAGTTTGTCTCAAATGACCGCACTGACAGCCTGGGACTGAGCATGCTGCGCAAAGCCAGGATCCCGGCAATGGTTCTATCAACTGAGGCTCACCCTGTCGTCGCTGCAAGGTGCAAAAAACTCAAGCTAGACTGCCATCAGGGTGTCGGCGACAAAAAAGAGTATTTGGAAAAATATTTGAAAAAGCAACGAATTGACCCGAAAAATGTTGTATATGTTGGAAATGATGTAAATGATTTGGAATGCTTTCGGTTAGTGGGTTTTGCAGCTGCGCCCGCTGATTCGCACCCGGAAGTTTTAAAACAAGCTGACTATGTTTTACGTCGCACTGGCGGCCACGGCGCCGTTAGAGAAATTTGTGAATTAATCCTCAAACATCATGACCAAAGATAATTTTCTTGAGACGAGCGGAATATTGGCAAAGCTTGCCGAAACTGAAACTGAAAAGATTATTACTGCCGCAAATTTGATTGCGGAAAGCTTCAAGGCAGGGGGGAAGATCCTAGCTTGCGGCAATGGCGGGAGCGCGGCCGATGCTCAGCATTTTGTGGCCGAATTTGTCGCTCGTCACAATGCGGGACAGCCCGCACTGCCGGCTATAGCTTTGAATTCTGACACATCTGTGGTTACCGCACTCTCAAATGACTATAGTTTTGAATCCGTATTCGCCGGCCAGATCGAGGGACTAGGGCGGGAAGGTGATATTTTGGTGGCGATTTCCACGAGCGGCAAATCTCCGAACATTTTGGCGGCAATTGATGAGGCCAGACAAAAGAAAATGAAAATAATCGCGCTGGTCGGTAGCTCTGTTAATGAAACAGTAAAAAACAGTGATTTATATTTTAGCGTCCCTTCAGATAGTACCCAGCGAGTGCAGGAGGTACATATGGTGATATTGCATTGCATCTGGGAATTACTAAAGACTAACAATTAAATAGATTATTATGTCAAAAACAGTAAAAATTGGAAATAAATTGATTGGCGACGAGCAACCCGTTTTCGTTGTTGCGGAAATCGGCATTAATCATAACGGCGATATGGAAATCGCAAAGAAATTGATCGACGCTTCAGTCGAAGCCGGCGCGGACGCGGTCAAATTTCAGAAACGCACCGTGGATGTGGTTTATACAGTCGAAGAGCTTGCCAAACCGCGTGAGAATCCTTTTGGGCCAACCAATGGCGATCTCAAGCGCGGATTGGAATTTGGGCAAAAAGACTACCAAGAAATTGACCGCTATTGTAAAGAGAAGGGGATCATGTGGTTTGCGTCATGCTGGGATGAAGGAAGTGTGGATTTTATCGATGCTTTCAACCCGCCGTGTTATAAAATCGCGTCAGCCAGTCTCACAGATGACGGACTTTTGAGACACACGAGGTCTAAAGGGAAACCGGTTATCCTTTCGACGGGCATGAGCACTATGCAAGAGGTGGAACACGCAGTGGAAGTTTTGGGGCAGGACAATTTGATCCTTATGCACACAAACTCTACTTATCCTTCGGATATAAAGGAGCTGAATCTTTTAATGATCAAAACGCTGAAGGAAAAATATCCGGACGTACCAGTGGGCTATAGCGGACACGAGATCGCGCTCGCCACCTCGGTTATGTCTGTAGTGCTTGGCGCGGCCATCGTCGAAAGGCACATTACTCTAGATCGCGCGATGTGGGGCTCGGACCATGCCGCGAGTATGGAGCCAAAGGGTCTTCAGCTGCTGGTGCGTGATATTCGCGTTTGGGAGAAGGCTAAGGGCGATGGAGTCAAACGGGTTTTTGAAAGTGAGATTCCAGTTAAGAAAAAACTGCGAAGGAAATGAAAAATCGGCCGCGGCTGATGATTCTGACTCTGGTTTTGTACGCTGGGTACGCAGTTTTTTTGGCTGCGGTTTTTCAGCCGCGCGGCTGGGGCCTGCTCTATTTCTTTATTCCTTTGGGAGTCTATGAAACAGGTCTCCGGTTATGGATGCGGAAAAAGTTCGGCAAATACTACAGATATGCGATTTTCAATTATCTAATGGTCGATCATCCAGTGTATGGGTTTGCGTTTCGGAAAAACTCAGAAAGCAAAAAAATTCCATTTCCGATTTTCGATAAATTTGCGTTTCGTGCCGGCGTTGAGCCGAGCGTGGATTTAAAAGAAAATATCGCTGGCCGTGTGGATTTTGATATCAACTCGTTAGGTTTCCGCGGCCCAGAATTTTCTCTGCAAAAAAAAGACCCAAATATGATCCGCATTTTTGCTAGCGGAGATTCTACAACGGCTTGCGCGATGGTCGGCAATGACGAGGCCTGGCCTGCGGTTTTAGAAAAAGAGCTTCGCGGACGAGGCGTCAACGCGGAGGTTATCAATGCCGGCGTTGGCGCATGGTCTTCGTATCAAGAGTGGCTGCGCTTTGAAAGAGAAATTATAAATTACCAACCAGACATCGTCTTGCTCAATCAGGGCTGGAATGAGGAGTTTTGGTTTAGTGCGCAAAATTTGGGGCGGAACTGGCAGCCAAAACAGCTGCTGGGTGCAGTGGAAATGAAAACCATGTATGCGAGGGTGGGGAGCATTCTTTCTAGTACCGCTTCGCTGTTTCTGCACTTTTTAGCGGCCAGCTATTATTATGACCATCGTTTCAAAAAAAACATGGATTTCAACAACCCAGATCGCTGGCAATGTTTGAAAAGAACGGAGTATTTACAAAACTGGTTCGACAACATGATAAATTTTGCGCAAAGAGCGCAGTCAAACAACATTAAACTCTATACGGTTAACGCCCCGGGTCTCGTGAGTATGGAAGATTCCCCGGCAGAACGCCAGCTATATATCAAATCTACGAAGCTCACCGAGATTTATGCGGATTACCAGGCAGCCTCCAGGCAACGGCTGCGCGAGACTCTGCTCGCAGCACACGCGATTATCCCTTGTATCGATGTGGAAACGGAAATGAGCAAGCAGCGCGGCCAGTCGCGCCGGGATTTATTCATTGATAAGATCCACCTAAATCCCAAAGGTAACGCGCTTTTAGCCAGTATTGTTTGCGATGCGCTTCTGTCTGACAAAAGATTTTACGGAAAAGACACAAATCTTGCTTTTGATAATACAGCTGTAAAAAATATACGAGACCAGATTGGGGTCAATGATGAATCACTCAACGGGTTTATTGATTCGCGCATTAAGCAGCTGAAATGTTAATATTGGTTTATGCTTAATATCCAAAACGAAATCGCGCCAGGCCGGAAAGCCGGGCGAAAAACGGGGTTTTTTCTAGCGGCGACCATATTTTTCACGATTCTAAACACTATGTCGCATTATTTCTCAGGCGGCTATGGGCGCGGTCTTGGCTTAAGCGGTTTTGCGGTTTTGATTTTTTTTATCGTATTTCTCATCAACTGTCGCCATAAAAAATGGGTATGGTAAAGGAATTCCTCAAAAGCTTGAGAGAAGGCATGAAGCAGTTTGCCGACATGGTGGCAGACAGCGTAAATTTGCTGTTATTGCTTGCGGTGTATTTTGTCGGCATTGGCCTCGTAAGCATTGTCGCAAAACTATCAGGCAAGCACTTTTTGGATATTGGCCGGCAATCACGCCAAAGCTATTGGCAGAAAATCGAAAAACGGCCAGAGCGAAATAGTTTTTATCGGATGTTCTAATGTATATTCTAGGTATCTCTTGTTTTTATCACGATTCCGGCGCTTGTCTCATCAAAGATGGGCAGCTTGTCGCGGCGGCCCTGGAAGAACGATTTTCCAGAAAAAAACACGATTTTTCCTTTCCGCACGCGGCCATTGCTTTTTGTCTGGAAGAAGCGGGCATTGATATATCCGCGGTGGACCATGTTGCTTTTTACGAGAAGCCGGTGTTGAAATTTGACCGGATTCTTTCGCAGCACCTAGAGATGTTTCCGCGGAGTTTCTTGCCGTTTTTTTTGGCGCTGCCCTCGTGGTTCAATGAAAAGCTTCGTTTGCGCCGCATCCTCAGAAAGAAAATCGGTTACCGTAAAAATGTGCTGTACATTCCTCATCATTTGTCGCACGCGGCCAGCGCTTTTTATGTTTCGCCGTTTGAGGAAGCCGCGGTTTTGACACTGGATGGCGCTGGCGAATGGCAGACCTCAACCCTGGGCATTGGCCGCGGCCAGCAGCTGCAGCAGCTGGCGGAAATCAATTTTCCGCATTCGCTGGGCCTGTTATACAGCGCTGTCACGGCATACCTGGGATTTAAGGTAAACAATGATGAATACAAAGTCATGGGTTTAGCTGGCTACGGGAAACCCCGCTATCTTGAGAAGCTGCGCAAAGTTATTGACGTTAAAGATGATGGCAGCTTCGCCCTCAATCTTGAATATTTTAGTTTTCATTATGGAATGCGCATGTTCTCAAAAAAATTTGAAGAGGAATTTGGTCCAGCCCGCAAACCAGAAACAGAAATCAGCCAGGATCATCAGGACATGGCTGCGTCCATGCAGGTTCTTCTGGAGGAAATAATCTTTAAAATATGCCGCCACCTCTACGAGATTACAAAAGTTGATAAACTATGTTTCGCCGGCGGTGTCGCCCTGAATAGTTTATTGAATGGCAAGCTGTTCAAGCATACGCCTTTTAAGGAAATTTACATCCAGCCGGAAGCAGGGGACGGGGGCGGCTGTCTTGGCGCGGCATTTTACGCTTATCATGCCGTTTTTGATCAGCCGCGCTCGTTTGTTATGGAGCATGCTTACTGGGGACCGCAGTATACCAGAGCGGAAATGAAGCAGTTTTTGGATGACAGCGGGATCAAATATAAGGAATATGCGGATGAAAATTCGCTGCTTGCCGGCGTGGCCAAGCTCATCAAAGACAGCTTTGTGATCGGCTGGCTGCAGGGCCGCATGGAATGGGGGCCGCGGGCCTTGGGCGCCAGAAGCATCCTCTCGAATCCAACCAATCCCAAGATGCAGGAAATCCTCAACGTCAAAGTAAAACACCGCGAACCGTTTCGACCGTTTGCGCCTGCGGTGACAGCGGAAAAAGCGAACGAATATTTTCAAGGAGATGAGGTCGTCCCTATGCCCGCAGACTTCATGCTTATGGTTTACCCCGTAAGACCCGATCATAGAGATAAGATTCCAGCCGTAACGCATGTCGACGGAACTGGCCGGTTGCAAACAGTGCGACGGAAGCAAAATCCGCGTTATTATGATATGATTAAAGCCTTCGGGGAACTGAGCGGGTATCCAATATTGATTAATACTTCTTTTAATATCCGCGGCGAGCCCATCGTCTGCACACCGCGGGATGCTTACCGCTGCATGATGGGGACTGGGATTGATTATTTGCTGATGGATAAGTTTCTCATCGCTCGCGCAGATAACCCCAATGATATGTGGGATTCTGAACAATACGCACATGATTAATGATAATGAACCAAAAAATCGAGGCCTTGTTTTCGAGTTCTGGCAGTTTCTGAAAGAACGCAAGAAATGGTGGCTCGCGCCAATTTTGATTTTATTCCTGCTCGTCGGCGCGCTCATCATGCTTGGTCAATCTTCAGCGCTATCCCCATTTATCTACAGTCTTTTCTAGCATGCGCTGGGTATTTAGATTCTTTGTTGCCGGCATTTTTGTTTTGATCGCGGCAGTAGGTGCGGAGCTGCTGCTTGCGATTGTCGCTCCAAAACCTCCAGCGACGCTGCCGCAAATGCTGCCTTACCGTGAATTTACCAAACAGTATTTGCACCCGTTTTATTTTTTCTTTTTTCCTCGGGACGAAGCACAAATCGCTGCGATCAATAACTCGGTGGTCTCGATTGACGGCCGCGGTTTTCGAGGCGCCCTTCCTGAAGATCGAGGTGATAAAAAATTAGCATTTATTATCGGCGGCTCCACTGCGTTTGGGCACGGCGCGTCAAGTAACGACACGACCATATCGGGTTATCTCAACAAGCAGCAGGATGAATACCTTTTTGTTAATGCCGGTGTCCCGTCATTTGTTTCGAGCCAGGAATTTACGCGCGTTGCAACGGAGCTGCTTGATTATCGCCCTGATTTGATTATCGCCCTTGATGGATTCAACGACGCTGTTACAGCGCATGGTTTTGCGGTTCACAACCTGCCTTACCCGCCTGGAACCAATGAATCATATGAAGGCCTTGCTCAGCGGTTTGATAATATTCGAGAACAGAAGCTGGTAACGATAAATAAATCGCGACTTTCCAAATACCTGTTTTTTCGCGTCCGTCAAAAGATAAAAAAACTTTTTAGCGGAAGCAGCGATAACGGTCAGGTTGTTGCTGAGTTGCCGCCCTCAATGCAGAGCCAAGCTTCGGACGCGGCCAAAGCCTATTTGGAAAATTTAGCCCTTATAAAAGATTTATCAGAAAAACGCGGGGCTGGATTCGTCGCTTTTTTTCAGCCAGCTCGAATAACTGATTATCCGCAGCGTAAAGAATTTTTGAATTTTTTTCGGTCCAAAGCAGGAGAGCACAAAGCGGCGGAAATGAAACTCGTTGATCTATCCTGGCTGTCTGATCGCGAGGATATTTTTCTGGACAGTGTTCATCTCACTGACGAAGGAAGCCGCAACATCGCCCAGGAAATTATGAAAAATCTTGCCGATTGACCACACTCGCGTAAAAAGCTAAAATTCTCCTTACCATGAAAAAAGCGCTCGTATTATTTTTCGCATTTTTATTCGTCTTTCAGGCGTTTGTTGTCTCAGCTCAGGACGACGTGCGCATTGAGGATGATTTCAACCTGGCTTATCCGGAAGGAAATAGCGATGAAATTTTCAATTATCTGAAGAGTAGATATGTAGATGATAATCGCGAAGTTCGGAATCTAGGTCTTGATTTTTCAAGCTCTTACGGAGATGAGGATTTTACAGACACGTATTTTGATACAAGGAATCTTGATCTATATCAGAGAAAAGGAGGACTCCGTTACCGCGTCCGTTCTGATCGTCTTGATTCACGAGCGCACAAAGAATTAGTTCAGCTCAAATTGAGTGGCGATGATAAGCTGGCCGACACCGGCAATGTTGACAGTCGCAATGAGATTAAATTTGAAATGCCTGAAGGCAGTGCGGGACAGCCGTCACTAACAAGATTGACTGCAGGGCAAACTGATGAACTAAAGTTGCATTTAACCACACTCGGTGTTGATTATAGCGATCTTCGTCCGATTTTAACGATACAGCAGCGTCGCAGGCGAGTGTATATAAATAGGAACGACGCAACTCATGGATTGAATAATGCGACTTTTATTTCTTTCTCTGTTGATGATGCCCAGTCACAACTTTGGACGAGAAGCGCCTCTTTTTCGCAAATGGAAGTAGAGCTCAATGAGATGGCGTACACTGGCGCTGATGACGCAACACGGCTAAAAATGCAGGAGCTGCAGGATACGATGATAAGAGACTTGAAGGATCATTTTAATTATCTCGAGGACGACACAACGATCAAATATACCAAAATGTTTGATCTGCTGGAAGACCGCTTGCCGTTTTTGAAATGGCTGGCCGGAAATAATCTAAACAATGAGCAGGGCATGTTTGCGGCTGTCGGGTTGCCTCTTATTTTATTGGGAGGGCTTGTCTATTTAGTCGTGAAAGGGTTAAGGCCAAAACCGCTTTAATAAAGCCGCAAATTTTGATAAAATTGCGGCATGGTGAACAAAGAGAATCTCGGGGTCGGCTGCGTAGAAATCAGCCCGGCAGCCGTAAAATACGTAAACCAGGCCCTGAAAAACAGGCGCCTTTCTTATGGCCCGTTTATCAAGAGATTTGAGAGAGAATTTGCTTCTGCCCACGACAGCCAGTTCGCAGTCATGGTCAATAGCGGCACCTCGGCACTGCGCATCGCTGTGGCTGCCCTCAAGGAGCTTGGAAACTGGCAGGATCGCGATGAGGTCATCGTCCCGGCGCTGACCTTTGTTGCGACCGCTAACGTGGTGCTCATGCAGAACCTCAAGCCGGTGTTTGTTGATGTTGACCCCCACACCTACAATATTGATCCAGCGTTAATCGAGAAAAAAATTACCCGCCGCACCAAAGCGATCATCCCCGTGCATCTGTTTGGACAGAGCGCGGACATGCAGCCAATCATGAAATTGGCAGAAAAACATAAGCTCAAGGTTATTGAGGATTCCTGTGAAAGCATGTATGTAACTTATCGCGGCAAGAAAGTGGGCAGCATGAGCGATATCTCTTGTTTTTCCACGTATGCGGCGCACCTGATCGTTACGGGCGCGGGCGGTTTGGCTTTAACCAGTAACAAAAAATACGCCGAAGTTTTGCGGTCGCTTGCTAACCACGGCCGAGACGGCATTTACATCAGTATTGATGATGACAAAGGCAAAAAAGGCAAGGCGCGCGAAGAAATCATTGCCAAGCGCTTTCGGTTTATCCGCCCGGGCTATAGCTTTCGAGCGACTGAGCTTGAGGGGGCTTTGGGCTGCGCGCAGCTGCCAGAGCTTCCCCGCGTTATCAAAAAACGCCGGCAGAACGCGCAGTATCTCAAGAGCAAATTGAAGGGATTAGAAAAGTATTTGCAGCTGCCGTTTGAGAACCCGGAATCCGAACACGCCTTCATGATGTTTCCGCTGGTGATTCGAAAAAACGCCGGAATAAAAAAGAAAGAGCTGGTAAATTTTCTGGAAAATCGCGGCATTGAAACAAGGGACATGCTGCCCTTGATCAACCAGCCATATTTGCAAAAGCGCTATAAGCTAAAAGCCAAAAACTACCCGGTCGCGGATTGGATCAATAACTCTGGCTTCTATGTCGGCTGCCACCAGCTCATGGGGAGAGCTGAGCTCGATTATATTGTGAAAAACCTCTATAATTTCTTTAAATAGTATGAAAAGAGCTCTAATTACTGGAATTAACGGCCAGGATGGGTCGTATTTGGCAGAGTTCCTGCTGGCCAAGGGTTATGAAGTCCATGGCGTGGTGCGGCGCGCTTCCACGTTTAACCGCTGGCGCATTGACCATCTCCACCACCATTTGTTTGACCGGCACCCGTATTTTCACCTCGAATACGGCGACCTGACCGATTCCTCGAACATTATCCGGATCATTAAAAAAGTTGAACCTGACGAAATCTATAACCTTGGCGCGCAGTCTCATGTCCAGGTCTCGTTTGAAACCCCGGAATACACCGCGCACGTAGACGCGCTTGGCACGCTGCGCATGATTGAGGCTTTGCGCATCCTTGGTTTTGAGAAAAAAACCAAATTTTACCAGGCATCGACCAGCGAGCTTTACGGCAACACTACGCAGGTTCCGCAAAATGAACAAACACCTTTTTTGCCGCGCAATCCTTACGGCGTGGCAAAACTTTATGGGTATTGGATTGTTTATACTTACCGTGAATCATATGGCATGTTTTTGGTGAATGGCGTTTTATTTAACCACGAATCGCCGCGACGCGGTGAAAATTTTGTCAGCAAAAAGATCACGCAAAGCCTTGCGCGCTACAAATTGGGACTGCAGGAAAAACTGGTCCTCGGAAACCTGGACGCCAAGCGTGACTGGGGATACGCCAAAGAATATGTGGAGGCTATGTGGCTGATGCTGCAGCAGGACAAACCGGAAGATTTTGTTATCGCGACCAGTGAAGCACACACCGTGCGAGAATTCGTTGAGGAAACCTGCAACGTTTTGGATATTCCTCTGGAATGGAGAGGGGAGGGCGCCGAGGAAAAAGGGATTGATCCCAAAACCGGCAAATTGATCGTGGAGCTCAACCCGCATTTCCTGCGGCCAACGGAAATAAATATTCTGCAAGGCGATGCTGCTAAAGCCAAACGGATTTTAGGCTGGGAACCAAGAGTGAAGTTTAAGGATCTAGTGAGGATTATGGCCAAGTACGACCTTGAGCGCTACCAAAAAGGCGATGACAACATCCTCATCGACAAATAAAATTTTAGTCGTTGGCGCTGGTGGTTTTGTCGGCCGCCGGCTTTCTTCTGTGTTAAAAAAAAGCGGACGAAAAATTGTTGCTGTCACCCGCAAAGATGGAGATCTTGCCGACCCCCGGTTTTGTAAAAAAGTTTTAACAGGCATTGATACTGTCTACTATGTAGCTGGTGCCAAGAAGAATCTGCGTTTTCATACCGCTCATCCATTCCGGTTCGCCTCTGATAATGTCTTACCCTTCGCAACTTTTTTAAATGCTCTCGGGAAATCAAAGGCAAAAAAAATTATATACCTTAGTTCAACCATTGTAGAATATGCGGAAGACAATATTGCGGACGGGTATGTGTTGGGAAAAAAAATAAATGAGTTACTGCTCGCCGTTTTTAGTCGTGAGTTCAAAATGGATGTAAAAGTCATTCGCTCCGCGCCGATTTATGGCCCGGGCGACAATTTTGACCCGGAGACTGCCAATTTTATCCCCGCAACCATCATCAAGGTGGCCAAAGCGAAAAACAAAGTCGAGGTTTGGGGGCAAGGCAAGCGCAAGCTGCAATTCATCTATATTGATGATCTCACGGCCAATCTGATTGCAGCGGAAAAAGCCAACGAGGGTTTTTTTACAATAGGAAACAACGAAAATTTTAGCGTAAATGAAATCGTGAGGATGATAATCAAGCTATCTGGAAAAAAAATCGCGATAAAAAACAATTTTAAGGAAGATGATAAACCGACCAAGCTGAGTAAATTCCAAAATATTGTCAGGCCCAAGTTTTCCCTGGCAAAGGGGCTAGCTGAAACTATAAAATACTATCATGGCTAAGACGCTGGTGATCATCCCAACCTATAACGAGCGGGAAAATATAGCCAAGCTCGTTGAATCAGTAACAGGGCAAAACCTTGGCCTTGATATCTTGGTTGTTGATGACGGGAACGATGGTACAGACCAGCTTATTTTGGAATTGCAAAAAACCCGCGAGAATTTATTTTTGATTCACCGCTCTGGCAAGGGCGGGCGCGGTTCAGCGGTCATCGAGGGGCTCAAATACGGGCTTGAAAAAAACTATGACTTCCTGGTGGAGATGGATGCGGATTTTTCCCATGATCCCCAGGCGCTCGGGGAGCTGCTTGCCAAAGCCGCCCCTGATACGGTAGTAATCGGTTCGCGGTACATGCGCGGCAGCAAGATCGTCGGCTGGCCGCTTTCACGCCGCATCTTTAGCAAATTTGCCAATTTTTACGCGAGCGTAGTGCTTGGGCTTGGGTACAGCGACTACACAAATGGCTATCGAGTGTACCCGGCAGCGCTGGTCCGCAAGCTTGATTTGAATGCGATTCGCGCCAAAGGATACATTGTGCTTTCTGAGTTGTCGTTTGCGCTATCCAAAGTGGGAGCAGAATTTGCCGAGGTGCCGATTGTTTTTGTGAATCGGGCGCGCGGCGTGTCCAATTTTTCCCTCAAAGAAATCAAGGAAGCGTTTCTGTCTGTAGTCAAGGTCAGGTTTGCCGGTAAATGGCTCGAGCTTCTTGTGCTTGTTCTGCTGTCCTTGAGTTTTTTTGTGGGGCTCGCGCACGCGCTGCCTTTGACAAATGTCATTTCTGACGAATCACCCAATGTGGGCGGGGTGCTGCGCGCGCTTGAGAACAAAACTGTTTTGCCGGCAGTGGGGGATGTGCCGTACGCGACCGTGACCTATTTGCTCAGCTATGTGTTTGTCGCGGCATATCTGGCACTGGCCTGGCCGTTTTTTGGATTTGATCTAGCCGCGCTCAAAGAACAGGTAGTGGATAATCTCTCGTCGGTTTATCTCGTTACGCGCGGCTCAAGCGCTGTTCTTGCAATCATAGCCGCGGCTCTGCTGTATAAATTTTCGCGGCGCGCGAGTATCACCGTGCTCGTGATGACGAGCATCATTGTCACTGCAATGTTTCGCACCACCAAGGTCTGGGTGTTGACGACAGTGCTCACGCTTGCCTCGCTTTATTATCTCTACGCGGCGATTACCGCCAAATCGCGGCGAGCGATCTTTTGGTCCATATTGTTTGCCGCGTTGTCGCTGGCCAATTTTCCGTTCAATTTTTATGCCGTCGGTTTAGCGGTGGCAGTGCTGCTGTTCGTGTTTCGCCGTGAACGGCAATTTTATGGCGTAATATTCAAATCTGCGCTTGCCGGGACTGCGGTTGTAGCTGCGGTTACGGCCATGAATTGGCAAAATATTCTCGACCAGGTCGCCACGATCTTATCGAGTCCGGCAGCCGGCGGTATTGATCTCGGCGGCACGCTGGCTTCGTTTTGGCTGTATTTAAAACGGACGGTCCTGATGTTCCCGTTTTTGCTTATGCCGCTTTTGTTTACGCGCGGTATCCGCGATCGCGTGCTGTTCTGGCTCTCCCTTCTGTACCTCGCTGTTTATTTGGCCGCCATCAGCATAGTGGCGCCCTGGGTCAGCTCGGTTGATCCGTTTTTGCGCTACCTCGTGCCGGTGGCGTTTTTCCTGGGACTCATTTTGGCGAGTCTCGAATTTCGCTGGAATAAAATCCTAGCAGTGAGCGCAGCGCTATCGTTTCTGGTTTACGCGCTGACGCTTTGTTATCTTGCGCGGCCGACCACCTACAACCTGGCCGCCGATTGGGCCGCAGAGAGTCTAAATTCGGAACGGGTGATTATAGTCAATGACGTGTCGCGCCTGCAGTTTCCGCTGAACGCAAAATCTGCCGCGCTTCTCGAAGAGCGATTTTGCTCGACAAGGTGCAGACAAACCATTGAGCGCAATCTCGGCGCTGACTTTGCGTCGTTGGTGGTGGATGCGCGCCGAAAAAGAGAAGATTTTGACCTGCCGGCGCAGTATTACCTTTTTACCAATGAACCGCGGCCAACGCACGCCAAGCAAATTTTTGGATCAGCCGCCCCTGGCGAGCATTTCAGCATGGACAACAAACTCGGTCTTTATTTTGATTTTGATTATTACCGCCTGAAAAATTTGGGCGAAGCGATTTATGTTTACGAGATAGATTAATTACTCAAGAGCAAGCTTGGTATTTATTCTACATCTATATGCAATTGCATATAGATGTAGAATGATTTGAGTTACAACTTGAAGAAAAAAATCATCGAGCGCAGGATCCCGATCGCCATCAAAGCCAAAGCTTTTCTCATTGTATCCTCCAAAGAATTGTTTGCTCCCTTTCCCGAAAGGTAGCAGCTGAAATTGTCTCGACATCGGGATGTCAAATTCCAGAAACGATTTTGGGTACTAGAGTATTCAGGCTAGTGAAATACTAATGTCCTGTTCATTAGTACCCAAAGTTGTTTCCAGAACTCCTAAACTCTTGAGTTAGTCCAGAGCTTGGGAGTTGAAGGAAGCGGCGAACCACTTCCTTCGGAAAATTTACCGCTGATGAGCCTTTGCCTTGAAAATTTCAGGATCGAATCCTTTTTCAGTCAAGGCGGCCACGAGGAATTCTCTCACCTTGTCGGCCATATTCAGTTCGCGGAGCGGAGCGAGAATCACCGTGAGTTGTTTGATTTCCTCGTCATCAAATGGCTCGACGGCTTCGAACTGCTGGCGATGAGGGGCAGTGATCGCATTCACTGATGTAATCAACGTATTGATTACGCCCAGTTGAGTGTTAACATTCGATCCCCAGCAGTGCATCGATAACCGTTCAACTCTGTCCGCTAAACTGGTACGAAAATTTTGAACGGCCTGATCTGCCAATCCCACCGTGTTAACAACGGACTTTAACATACATCCTCCAGTTACAAATATGTCTAGACCCGTCTAGACCCTCGACTCACTCGGGTACACCAGCCTTATTGCCAGTCACCAGATGAGCATCTTGGGAATAATAGTTACATCCAAATTGCTCATCTTGTGAAAAATAAAAGCTCTCGGCAAAGAGAGCATGGATTCCGGATCAAGTCCGGAATGACAAGGTGACAGATGTGGCTCGCTCTCTTTTAACGGGTGTTTTATATAAGGGAATAAATGTGCGGTGTTAAAACTGGATTCCCGCCGAATGGCGCGGGAATGATCTTACAATCATTTTAACCATATATCTTACTCCTTTTTGGCAATATTGTCAAGACTTTCAACCAAAAAAATGGCTTGAATAAGCCATTTTTGTCGCCATCTTTGGCTACAGTTAGCCAAAAGCTACTGCCCTTTACCGCTGAGCATGATATTGATGGTTTTAAGCACGATGCCAAGATCAAGAGGGATGGAGCGATTTTTTACATAAAACAAATCATACTGGAGTTTTTTGAAAGCATCCCGGGTAGATTCGCCGTATTGAAAATTTATCTGGGCCCAGCCAGTTAGCCCGGGTTTTACGAGATGACGTTCGTTGTAAAAGGGGATATCACGCTCCAGGGTTTTGACGAATTCGGGACGCTCAGGCCGCGGGCCGATGAGCGACATCTCGCCTTTGATGATATTGATAAACTGCGGGATTTCGTCCAAACGGACCTTTCTCATGAATCTTCCGAGGCGTGTTACTCGCGGATCGTTTTTTGAGGCCCACTGCGGCCCGCCTTCTGCTTCAGCGCCTACCCGCATGCTGCGAAATTTTACCGCGGTAAAATGCCGGCCCAGAAACCCCACGCGGTTTTGTTTAAAGAAGATCGGTCCCGAAGAATCAAGCTTGATCGCGACGGCAATGATCGGCCAAAAAGGGAGGGAAACTATTAGGCCGACTGTGGCCAGCAGCAAATCCGTGGATCTTTTCAGAAATTCATAGATGCCGTTTTGCCCTTTCGCGATGTTTTGCAAAAACCAGATGTGGCCAATGCCGGTCACTGGGATTTTCCCAGTAAGCTTTTCATAAAAATCCGGCAAATCATAAAATTGTATGCGCATTGATAAACTGGAGAAAAGATTTTGCACAAGCTCTGGAATAGTTCTCGGGTCAACGGCAGTTATTACCGTACTGATGCCATGGTCGCGGATGATTTTTTTTATGTCAGCGGTGGCATCGTAAATCGCGACTCCGGGAAACTCGGAAGCCATTTTTTGACCGTTGATGATGGCCGCGATGCGGTAGCCAAGCTGTGGTTTTTTGAAAATTTCGTCAACAAGCTCTCTGGCTTCATCTTTCATGCCGATCACCAGAATATTTTTGAGAAACTCTGGCCGCTGCACAAAGGCGTTGTACCAAAATCTCCAGAGAGAAAATTGGATCGAATGAACACCGATCATGATGAAGAACACCAGCTGCGGTTTGATATGAAAGAGATTGTCCGTGAGAAGATAAAAATACGCGGCTGCCATCGCAAAACTCACCAACAGATTACGGAGCACGCTGTTATAGAACTCGACATCATTTTTCGTTGCCGCGATATCATACAGACCATTGATGTAGTAAACTGCGCACCAAACGAGAAACAAAACAGTGAATGGCAGAAAATGCATTTCCCAGATATTTTGTGTTGGTATCTCCCGATAACGCAAAAGTAGCGTCAAATAAAGGGACATATACATAACCAGCAAATCCCCAAAAAACAAGATGGTTTTTTTCAAATTTCCTAACATATTTTGCTAATTATAGCAGAGCCAGTTACTGTTGTATAATCGCACAGATTGGCCCGGGATGAGAAAATGGTTTTGACGCAAATGTTAAAAGGTCGTATAATAAATTTATGGCGGATGCAATTGATTCAGCCTTAGAAACAAAAATTTCCTACAAAATACTAAAAATTATTTTGTATGCTATTTTACTCACTCCGATCTGGCTCTGGAGTGCTTTTTTATTTCCTTTTATCACGAGCAAAGTAATTTATTTTCGGCTTCTCATAGAGATCGCGCTTGCGATATATATTCCTCTTACTCTGCTGCATCCTTCTCTTCGGCCAAAAAGGAACTGGCTCACTGGCGTGGTTTGGATATATATGCTCATCATGTTTGTGACTGCGATTTTTGGCGTAAATTTTTCGAAAAGCCTTTGGGGAACGATCGAAAGAGGGGAGGGGATCATCACCATGCTGCATTTTGCCGCTTATTTTACAATGCTACCGACGGTGCTGCGTACGCGGCGTGACTGGCAAAAATATCTTACGGCAGTGGTGATTGTTGTAACTTTTTTGGGATTAATCGGTCTCGTACAGCTGTCATGCGGTTTAGAGAAAGAAGGGTTTTGCCGATTTGCTCCGCCAATGCAAGGCACGCGTATTTCTGCGACGATCGGCAACGCTGCTTTTTACGCGGCGGTCATGCTATTCGGCGCTTTTTTGTCTTGGTTTATGGCAGCGGAGATCAGCAATAAATTGGCAAAGCGGTTGTTTTTCGTGGCGGGGTTTTTCAATGCTTTCATAGTCATACAAACTCAAACCCGCGGCGGTGCAGTTGCTTTATACTTCAGTGTTTTTTTGGTGATTTTGTTTTTGATTTTTAGAGGACAAAAAAGATCAGTCAAAATCGCCAGCAGCGTCGTGGCCATATTCATGGTATTAGGTCCGTTTATTTTGTTTTTGAAACCAGCATCCTTGCCAGATCCGATTGAAAACATTGTGGTTGTAAAACGTTTGAGCAGAATCTTCAAAACAGACACGACAACTCAAAATCGTCTGGAAACCTGGGAGGCCTCGTGGAAAGGCTGGCGGGATCGCTTTATTCTCGGCTATGGCTACGAAAATTATAATGTCGCGTTTAACAAATATTTTCCGCCATCCATATTCAAAAATCAGGGCAGTCAAATCTGGTTTGACAGAGCGCATAACACAGTGCTCGACATAGCGGTAACTACTGGAGTGTTTGGGATTGCAGCCTACCTGGGAATTTTTGCCATGGCGTTTTTTGCTTTACTTAAAGCTTGGCGCAGAACTGTTATCTCGCCCGTGCAAACGGTTGTCCTCACTGCCCTGCTTTTTGCTTATTTCATTCAGAATTTGTTTGTTTTCGATACGCACGCCACGTATTTGTTGTTCTTTTTAGTACTCGGATTTCTCGCTTATCTGACCATCGGTTATGGGGACCCTGTTGCTTCGACCCCAAAAGTTTATAACCTTGGGTACATGCCTACTGTGGTTGTGATTGTAATGGCAATCATGAGCATCTATTTTATCAATCTGCAGCCAGCGTCAGCCAACTATTTTACGACCGAGGGCATCAAATCCGCGAAACTAAAGCAATACCGCTCAGTGCACGGCAATTTCAAAAAAGCCCTTTCGTATGGAACCTATATGGATGAAGAAATCCGCCAGAGGCTGTTTGATTACGCTGCGGAATCTTCTGCAAGCGGAGCGCTCAGCCCGCAGGAAAAAAAAGATCTCTACAATTTTGTCGTTTCTGAATTTGAAAAAAATATCGCGCAAGCCCCCCATGACGTTAAAAATTATCTTTATCTAATGAACGTTTTCAATATCTCCGCGGCTGAGATCGGCAACGTCGACCGGGTTTTTGAGCTTGGAGAGCAAGCTCTCAAGCTTTCGCCGACCCGGCCGCAGATCTACACAGAGCTGGGACAGGCCGCGTTTCTCAAAGGCCGCCAGGATCTTGGCCTGGAATATTTCAAAAAAGCGGTGGATCTGAACCCGCAGCCAAAAGAATCGCATCTCAACTATATTTTAGCCGCCGTGCTTTCCAAACGAGCGGATATCGTAAATGAGGAGTTTAATAATTTACGCCAGCTCGGACATACCTTGACCGCTGAAGATCATGGGCTGATTGCTAACATATATGGGCAGGTCTGCGACGTCAGCGCCGCGCGCGCGCAAATCCAAACCGCTGTTTCTCTGGAGTCGAAATACAAAGTCCAAGGACAGAATTTCATCGCCGAGCTTGAAAAAAAATGTTTAACACAAAATAAATAGCGATATGGCATTTGCCTCCACTGACCTGAAAAAGATTCTGGTCACCAATAAAATAGTCGAAGAAAAAGATCTTGACAAGCTAGAGCAGGATGCTAAGGAAAAAAAACAAACCCTGTCTGGCTATCTGGTCACGAAGAAAATTATTCCGGAAGACAAACTGACCAAGCTCGTGAGTGATTTTTTGAAGGTGCCGGTGGTGGATCTGACCGCTGAAAAAATTCCTCAGGATGTGCTGAAGATCATTCCCGAACCGATCGCCAGGCGGCATCAGGTAATCGCGTTCCGCAAGAAAAACAACGAGCTGGACCTCGCGATGACAGATCCCGAAGACCTGCAGACGAGGGAATTCGTAAAAAAGAAAACTGGCTTCGTCATCAAACCGTTCCTAGCCACTGATTCCGGCCTGGAGGCGGCCTTGACCCAATATCACTCCAATCTGAAGGCTGAGTTTGAGAAAATTTTGACGTCTAAAAAGAACGACGTCAAAATGGACGACAAGGAAGAGGGGAGCCAGCTGGTAAAAATGGCGCAAGAGATCCCTGTGGTGCGCGTTGTGGATACTTTGCTTGAATACGCGATTTTTGAAGGAGCGTCTGACATTCACATTGAGCCGCAGGAAAAGGAGGTCACGGTTCGTTATCGCATTGACGGCATTTTGCACGACGTGATGACTTTGCCAAAGGTGATTCAGCCGGCGCTCGTGGCCCGCATCAAGGTTTTATCAAACCTCAAGATCGATGAGCATCGGCTGCCGCAGGATGGGCGGTTCAAGATTCAAACAGATCAATACAATATATCATTCCGCGTTTCCACTATCCCGATTTTTGACGGTGAAAAAGTCGTGCTGCGCCTTTTGGATGAGGGGGCCAAGGCTGTTACCTTCGAGGAACTCGGATTTGCCAGATCGGCTTTGGATATCATCAAAGGTAATCTTTCCCGTTCGCATGGCATGACACTCATCACCGGTCCCACCGGTTCAGGTAAATCCACCACCTTGTACACTGTTCTTTCTATGCTCAATACCAAGGGCGTGAACATCAGCACTATTGAGGACCCCGTTGAGTATCGGATTTTTGGCGTCAACCAAATGCAGGTCAACCCCAAGATCAGTTTATCGTTTGCCATGGGCCTGAGGGCGCTTCTCAGGCAAGATCCAAACATCATCATGATCGGTGAAATCCGCGATAAAGAAACCGCAGAGGAAGCAGTGCACGCGGCCATGACCGGGCACATCGTGCTTTCGACTCTTCATACCAACAACGCGGCCGGCGCGATTCCGCGTCTTTTGGACATCGGGGTCGAGCCGTATCTTATAGCCTCAACATTGAATACGGTTGTGGGCCAGCGTTTGGTAAGAAAAATTTGCCAGGACTGCAAAGAGATAAAAAAGATCGATGATAAAACCGCGGAAAGCCTTTCGCGAGATTTTGACCTCGATTCCCTCGTGGAGGTTATGAAGCGCGAGGGAGTAGAAAAAGTCAAACGGGTTACGGACCTTGATTTTTATGAGGGTAAAGGTTGTGAAAAATGCAATCATACCGGTTACAAAGGCCGCATGGGTATATACGAGGTACTGAACGTCTCTGAGCCCGTTCAAAAATTGATCGTATCGCAGGCAACCACCAATCAGATTCAATCGCAGGCGGTTCAAGAATCAATGGTGCTCATGTGGCAGGACGGTTTTATCAAAGCGCATCAGGGATTGACAACAATTAACGAAGTCTTGAGAGTGACAAAAGAATAGCATGCCGCAATATACATACACAGCGAAAAATCGCGAGGGCCAGACGATCAATGATAGCGGCGAGGCAGAATCGCGCGAAGCAATGGGACAGATTCTGCGCGGTCAGGGATTACTGCCTACGCAGATCGAAGAAAAACGCGCCAAACGCGAATTCGGCTCTATTTTTTCAATGCTTGGCCGCGTTTCGCTCCTTGAGAAGCTGACTTTCGCCAAAAATCTCGCTGTAACTCTGAAGGCCGGCTTGCCTGTGTCGCGCGCGCTGGTTGTGGTAACCAAGCAGATGTCCAACCCTTATTTCAGCCGCGTCATTGCTGACATCGCGCATAATGTCGAATCAGGAAAAACTTTGTCGGAAAGTCTTGGCGCGTATCCCCGCATATTTTCACCGATTTTTGTCAACATGGTAAAGGTTGGAGAAACAAGCGGCGAGTTGGATGATACCTTACAGTACTTGGCGAAACAAATAGGCCGCGATTACAACCTCATCCGCCGCACCAAGGGTGCAATGACATACCCGGCCGTTGTCGTGGTAGCCCTGCTAATCATTGGGTATTTAATGTTTACGTTCGTGTTGCCAAAACTCACCGCTTCTTTTGCTGAGTTTGATACTGACTTGCCGATTTTGACCAGAGTTATAATAACCACGGTAGATATATTTTCGAGGTATTCAATCTTGGTGGGAATTGGTCTTGGAGGTTTGATAGCGGGCTTTTTGTTTTGGCGCAAAACACAAAGCGGTCACATAGTGCTCCACCGGTTGGTCTTAATGCTGCCAATGTTTAAGACCTTGGTTAAAAAAATCAACCTAGCCCGCTTTACAATCATCTTTACTGGTCTATTGAAGAGTGGCATGCCTATTGTCGAGGCGCTGTCTATCACCAGTAATACTATGAGCAATATTTATTACCAGCAGGCTTTGGCTGACGCTTCCGAAAAAGTCAAAATTGGAGTTGATCTTGTTTCGTCGCTCGAGCGTTATCCTCATTTGTTTACTCCGATGGTCACGCAAATGATCCAGGTCGGGGAAGAGTCAGGCACGATGGAAACGGTTTTGGAAGAGGTCGCGGATTTTTATGAGGCGGAAATTGACGATACTGTAAAAAATCTTTCATCGATCATTGAACCGATTTTAGTCATGGTGATTGGCGCAGTGGTCGGTGTTCTTGCCGTGGGTCTCATTCTTCCTATTTACAACATTTCGCAAAATATTTAAACATGAACAGGTACTTCGGATTTTCTCTCGTAGAATTGATCGTCGCGCTTGCCGTGGTTATGGTCGCGATTTTGCTGTTTGGAGTTGCGGTTTCAAGCCTCCCGGTTATTAAGGGAACGCGAAATCGGAACATTGCTTATCATGCGGCCGCGCAAAAAATCGAGGAGCTTAGAAACACGCCGTTCGCGTCTCTGCCCGGATCTGGCAGTTTCAGTTATCCGATATTGAGTTCTCTTGCCAGTTCTACGGCCCAGCTCACGGTTTCAAATTATCTCGGCGACAGTGAAATAAAACAGGCAATAGTAGTGGTTTCGTGGTTTGAAAATTCAGGCACACAAAGTGTCCGGCTCGACACCCTGATCAGTAACTCTGGATTAAATGAATAGCCGAAAAAACACCGCATTTACTCTGCTGGAGGTGGTCGTGGTGATTGGGCTGATCGCGCTCATGGCGATTTTTGTGGTGGGGATAATGATTGCCAACAACCGTTTTTTTAACAATCAAACCGGGGAGATTACGGCGATTTCCGGAACGCGTCAAATCGCAGATCGGATTCTGGAATACGGACGACTCGCGGTTTCCGTGGCTTCCAGCTATACCTATAACACGGTTGATTATAGCTCAGGAGCTACCACGGTTATTTTTCAAATCCCGAGTATAAACAGCGCGGGTCAGGTATTGACCACATACGATTATGTTATCATCACGAAAGACTCTGTAAACCCGCTGCGGCTGCTCTTGTTTCTGGTTCCTGACGCCGCGAGTGCCCGCGTCCCAAGAAACGTGGAACTCACGAATAAATTGGGTGATGTCTTGTTTACATATGACCCGAACGCGGCCAGCGCTGACGCTGTTAATTATTCTATTCAAATTAATATGGGCGGACCTTCGGGGGCGGCGGAAACCGTCGAAGGCCGGGTCACCCTCAGAAACAAATGAACATAAAAACAAAACAAGACGGACAGGTCCTAATCATCGCCGTTATATTTTTCACGATTATTCTGGTTTTGGTCGCGAGCCTCATGCAATATGTCTCTCAAAACTCGCGCGCGTCGCGGATCGCTGTGGCTAACGAACAGGCCATTCAAATCGCTGACGCGGGAATAGACAGAGCCTTGCATCAACTCAATGCCACTGCAGGGTCCTACACCGGGGAGACCGGAACAGTGCTCGGAAGCGGAGAGTTTGACGTCAGTGTCACTAATGTTTCCGGTAATGTAAAAGACATTACCGTGACAGCTTATATACCGAACAAGGCCGCTCCCCAGCTTACCAAACAGGTCAAAGCCCAGGCAAGTATTGGTACGGCCACTGTCAGTTTTAATTATGGTGTCCAAGTCGGCGCAGGAGGTTTGCAGATGAGCAACACTGCCAGTATTGAAGGAAATGTTTATTCCAACGGACCCATAACCGGAAGTAATTCGCCGTATGTTACAGGTGACGCTTATTCTGCGGGGGGAGCCGGTCTGATCGACGGCGTTGATGTGAATGGAGCTGCCTATGCGCACAGTGTGCGTAACAATATTGTGGGGGGAAGCGCGTTTGGACACACTCTTAGCGGGGCCACGGTTAACGGAAGTGCATTTATGAATACAATTTCCAGTTGTACGATAGCAGGCGATGCGTTTTATGCTTCACGGACCGGATGCACAGTTGGTGGAAGCGTGACCACACCGTACGCCGGTGAAGCGGATCCTGCAATACAGCCTTTTCCGATCCCGGATGCGCAAATTACTGACTGGAAGAATCAGGCGGAAGCGGGAGGTGTGATTAGTGGAGGATTATCTCTTTCAGGAACCACACAAATGACATTGGGTCCCAAAAAGATCGTGGGCAATTTGTCTCTATCGAATTCCGCAAAAATCACTTTGACAGGCCCACTGTGGGTTACCGGAACTGTCAGTTTGTCAAACTCGGCTACCATTGCCCTGGACAGCTCTTATGGTAATCTTAGTGAAGTGATCGTCTCAGACGGAAGCGTGAGCACTAGCAATTCTGTTCAGTTTCAAAAAGCCGGTCCTGATAGCTATATTATGATGGTTGCTTTACCGACAGGGGGAGCATTTAGCATCAATAATAGTGCCAATACTTTGATTGCTTATGCTCCAAACGGAGAAGTCAATATTTCCAACAACGTAACGATAAGAGAAGTCACAGCGTACCGTCTTAATATAAACAACACAGCCCGCGTGATTTATGAGACTGGTCTGGCGAATTTACAGCTTGATTCTGGTCCTGGCGGCTCTTGGGAAATATTGCGTGGCACATGGCGAGAGATAAATTAGACAAAAAAATGAATTTGTGCTATAATATTAGTCACTGAAGTTTGATTTTTGAAATAAACAGCAAAAATAAATTGATGTTTAGTTTTGGCGGCAAAAAGAAAAATGCTTTGGGTTTGGACATCAGCGATGTGTCTTTGAAACTTTTCGAATTTGAAAAAAATCAGAGTAATTTTCGCGTGCAGGCGTATTCCGACGAAATCATACCCAAGGAGCTTATCTCAGCTGATTCGATAAAAGATCCCAAAGGGCTGACTCGGCTCATCAAAAAAGCGATCTCCATGCCGAAGTTCGGCAAGGTGACAACGCCTTATGTTGTCGCGTCTATTCCTGAAACAAAATGTTTCGTGCGAGTTATCCAGATGCCTGCGGTTTCAATGGATGAAGCAAAGGAAGCTATCCCATGGGAAGCAGAGGCCTATATTCCAATGCCAATCGGACAGGTATATCTCGATTGGGTGGTTTTACCTTCGCACTCTGTTCCTGGAGCTCTTGGTCAGCAGGATAAAATGACCGTGCTGATCACGGCCGCTCCAAAAGATTATGTTGACGATTTTACCCGCATTTTAAAGGAAGCGCAGCTGCAGCCGATCGCCCTTGAAATCGAATCGCAGGCCACGGCGCGCAGCCTGGTTTCCAGGCTGGAAGAAACAGTACTCATTTTGGACATCAACACCCTGCGTACGAGCTTTATTGTTTATGATGAGGACACGCTGCAATTCACCAGCTCCATCCCGATTGCCGGAAACGTGTTCACGGAAAGTGTTGCGAAAGCTCTAGGCATAAATTCGGACGAGGCGGAAAAAATAAAAAGGAAAAACGGATTGGACGAAAGTAAGGACAATGGGGCGGTCAAGCGGGCTCTGTCTCCTGTTTTCAACAATCTCGTATCAGAGGTTAAAAATATCATCCGATTCTATGAGGAACATTCTACCGCGACTAGTAAAGTGTCGCGGATTCTACTGTCCGGAGGATCAAGCAAGCTAAAACATTTGCCATCGTTTTTGGCAGAAAAGCTCGCTCAAGACACCGGGGGCGATCATCCATTACGCTCACTGCCTGGAATAAAAGTTGAGCTTGGCAACCCGTGGGTCAAGGTTTTGAAAAAGCGGCAGGTTCCACCATTGTCTCGCGAAGATTCACTTTCATACGCAACAGCCATTGGCCTAGCGCTTCGGGAGGAAGATAGATGATCAAAAGGTACATAAATTTACTGCCTCCAGTTGAACAGCAGGAACTGCGAATCATGCAGGTCAATCAGCAGATTCGTGATTTTGGGATTAGACTGCTGATTTCTCTCGCGGTGTTAATAGCTATTTTTTTGGCGATTAGGTTTTATCTGAACATCGAGGTGAAGCAAACCCGGGAAGAACTGGCCAGGGAGACTGGATTGCTGAACAGCCTTGAGACTTCAGCGTTTCGCAAAGAGGTAGAGCGGTTCAACGCGGAGCTGGCAAATTTTGAAATATTAGAAAAGAAACAGGGAAAGCTGTCTGGGATACTGACAGAGATCGCTCAGAAAATGCCTGCCGATCTCACGCTGGATCGTCTTACGGTAGATCAATCAACTGGCAGGATCGAGATCGCTGGTCGTGCCTCAAACCGCAATTCAGTTTTATCGTTTAGGCAAGCGCTCATTGCCTCCGAGCGTTTCAAAAATATAAATTTTCCTTTAGCTAATCTGGAAAAACCAAGCAATGTGGCTTGGCAGTATAGATTTTTTGTGAAATAGCATGACGCTTTCTCCTCTCAATTCCTTTCATCAAGCTCGGATAGCTCTCACAATAGGAGCTATCATCGTCGCGTCCGCGCTCCTCGTCTTTTTCGGCTTGCTTCCGCAAACTGATGCGGTGAGCAGCATCAAATCTGAGATCGATCAGAAACAACAACGGATAGCGCAGGTGCGATCGGAGATACAAAGTTACCAAGAGGTGCAAGCAAACCTCAAGAAGCTTACCGGAAGCGACACCATGCCCGAAATTTTTTCCAAGCGGGAAAACGTGTTGACCTTGATTGAAGGCCTGGAAGGCGCTGTTGCCAGATCAGCTGGTTCCCACACTTTGGTTCTGACTGACCATGAAGAACAAGCCGCAGTCAGCGCGAGCAGCAAACCCCCTGCCAGACAGGCTGTTATAAAAGAGTTAACCGGCGCAGAAGAGATTCCCTATCAGCTCGACTATTTCGGCAGTTACAGGCAAACCGTAAATTTCCTATTGTACTTGGAAAATCTGCCATTCATCACCCGCGTAGGGAAGCTATCCTTGGCCGCCGAATCCGTGCAATCATCTGAACCGGGAGGGGACACGCGCAATACTGGAAACGCGTTTACCCAGGTTGATGGATTGTTATTTATTCAAAAACCATGAAAAAGCCGAAATTTAGATTTTTGAAAAGAATAAAACCGCCGCCGCTTCCTATTGTGCTGTCTGCGCTTTCCGTGATCGCGATTTTAGCGGAACTGTTTGCCCTTTATAAATACGGGTATCTGAGTGTGACAAAAAAATCTGATACAACAGGGACCTCCTCGGCGCAGGTTTTGAATTTTAAAGCATTTGAAAAAGTTCGCGATTCTATGGATCAAAGCCAGCTTTACCAAGTGCCGGGCTATCAACTCCAAAGCCTGACAGGCGGTAAGGACGATCCGCTGGCCGAGTTCTAAGCGCTCTGGAAAACCGGAGCGCTTTTCATTATAATATTAAGGCTTCTATTCCTGTGCGCCCTAGCTTCCGCCTTCGCTAAAGCCTTGCGGACAGGCAGTTGTGAGCCCTTGTAGCTCAATGGATAGAGCACTAGTCTTCGGAACTAGGAATGGGGGTTCGATTCCCTCCAAGGGCATTTTGTGTTCCTTCTGCGACAAGCCCTGTTAGCTCAGTTGGTAGAGCAGTTGCCTCTTAAGCAAACGGTCGCTGGTTCGAATCCAGCACAGGGCACCATGGCCGAGGTTTGAAACAGAGTAACAGCTTTAAAAGTATGAGAGAAAAGATATATAGCACGCGAGAGTTGGCGAAGTTTTTCGCGGTGAGCGAAAAAACTATTTGGGAATGGTGTAAAAAAGGACGGCTGCCAGGTTTCAAAATCGGCAAAGAATGGAAGGTCCGCGTATCAGATCTCAACCGGCTTATCACAGGCAAAGTCCAGACTAAAAAACAGAAAGGCGAAACTTTATTCTAATGGTTTATTTTTTTTATGGAGATGACAATTTTTCAATCTCCAGAGAGCTGAAAAAAAAAGGCAGCGCAGAAACCCTCAGCGCGACCAAGGATTTATCTGATAAAGATTTGCGTAGCCGCTTCACTGACCTTCTGGCAGGACAAAGTTTGTTTGCGACGCAAAAAACAGTAATCGTGAGAAATTTTTTGAAGCTCGTAAAAGATTACTCGGAATGCGAGCAGTATCTGGCCAGAGTTGTAAAAGCGCCTCCCGCTGACGTAACCTTGATTTTTGCCGAGGGCGAGGATCCCGATAAACGCCTGAAATTTTTCAAATTTTTACAAAAAGAAACCAATGCCACAGAGTTCAAGATTCCTTCCGGCAAAGATCTGGAAGCTTGGATAAAAAACTATCTTTCGGATTTTGGATTTGAAATAGAAAGCAGCGCGCTGGGCCTGCTGATGACAAGGCTCGGCAATGCTGAGCAGGAGAGCCTGTATGATTTATGGCAGGTTACTCAGAATCTTGAAAAATTGATGCTGCTAAAGGACCGGGAAAAACGGATCGTTGCGGCAGATATTCAGGAACTGGTAAGGCCAAATATTTCTCAGAACATTTTCGCGTTGACCAACATGTTCGCGGAGGGGAAAGGCAGGGAAGCGATGAGTCTTTTGGAGAAAATGATGGCGGAGGGGCCGGCTGCTGATCTCAAGTCGCAAACCATACAAATCATCGGCGGTTTGGCTTCGCAGATAAGATCGTTGCTTCTGGTCAAAGACATTGAGGCTGAAAGCCCGGCCAAAATCGCCTCCGTTCTCGGTTGGAAAGAGGGGAGAGTCTGGATAAACAGCAAGCTGGCAAAAAAATTCACTAAGGAAAAATTAATTGCCTTGCTAAAAGATCTGCGCGCGCTTGATCTGCGCCTCAAAAGCTCAGAAGAACCGCCTAAATTACTATTGAGTTTGTTTTTACAAAAAGCTAAAGCTTAAAATATGTCAATTTTATTTTGGATTCTGCTTGGTTGTTTGATTTCCGGCGTTCTCTCGCTTGCTGGCGGAGCGATACTGCTGATCAAGGCCGAATGGGTCAGGAAATTTTCCACGCATTTGGTGTCGTTTGCGGTGGGCGCTCTTCTCGCAACCGCGTTTTTGGATTTGCTCCCCGAAGCCTTTGAGCATGGCGAAGAGAGAGGTGTTGGGCTCGAGGCTTTGCTCATGGTGGTCATGGGGGGAATGATCGGGTTCTTCTTGCTCGAGAGCCTTATCCTGAAATTTCATCCGCATCACCATGAAGACGAGGACGAGTTTCACCATCACGCGACGCCAAAACTGCTGTTCATCGGCGATACGTTCCATAATTTCATCGATGGCGTTGTTATCGCCGGGGCGTTCTTGACCAATGTGCCGCTCGGGATTGTTACCTCGCTTGCGGTAGCCGCCCATGAACTGCCCCAGGAGATTGGCGATTTTTCCGTGATGCTGCACCACGGCTGGAGCAGAGCCAAGGTTCTCATAGCGAATATCGTTTCTTCACTTTCCAATATTGCCGGGGCGTTTCTCGCTTTTTTTGCCAGCAACTATCTCGAGCCTCGCTTGCCATATCTATTGGCCCTAACCTCGGGGATTTTTATCTATATTGCCGCGGCTGACCTTATCCCCGAGATTTCCATGTATCACCGCCGTGATAAAACCAGTCACGTGTTTGTTCTCATTGTTTTGGGGATTTTCGCCGTTGGTGTGCTAAGATATTATCTGGAAGGAAGCCACTAGAGTGCCGAAATTTTTTGATATTAGCCTGAGCCTCGATAACTCGACGTTTCCCTGGCCGGGAGACACGAAATTCATCCGTTTGGAAAAGAAAGGTTCGGGGATTGTTTCTCAGCTCATAATGTCCACGCACACTGGAACGCATGTTGACGCGCCAAAGCACTTTTTATTTAACAAATCAGGAGTGGATAAAATCGCCCTGACAAAACTCGTGGGACCAGCAAGGATTGTGGAAATAAACGCGAAAAATCTGATTACTTCCAGTGACCTAGAAAAACTTAAAATTCAAAAAGGCGAGCGCATCCTGTTTAAGACCCGCAACTCAGGGCTTTACAAGAAAGGCAAATTTACCGCTGACTACGTTTCTTTGTCGCTTGATGGCGCTAGGCACTTGGCACGAAAGAAAATCGCTTTGGTCGGCACGGATTATCTCGGGATAGAAGCCAAAAGCGCGCCAGGACACCCGGTTCATAAAACCCTGCTTTCCGCCGGAATCGTCAATGTCGAAGGTTTGGATTTGTCCAAAATAAAGCCAGGCAGTTACAATCTCGCTGTTCTCCCCCTCAAAATCAAAGCAGGGGATGGGTCCCCTGCTCGTGCGGTACTTTGGAGATAGTTAGATCCAATTAATTCAGAAAAATTTTAGGAAGAGTAGAACGAGGAGAAGGAGTAAAGTAGGTCAGACCTGCCAAAAAGTCAAATAAATTTTTGTTCGTCTGGGCCAATTTGTGCGCCGCCACATATAATAAAGTCCCCACGGCGTTGACAGCCATAATCGAAAAATAAATCCAGCACCTTCCTGTCGGGGTATTGCACCCCGCAGGAAGGCTATATTGAGCCATTCATCCCCGCAGCAAGCTGCGGGGTATTCTGGAAGGTGCTGGATAAAGCGTCAGATTTGGGATTTTTCATGGTCAGTCATTTGTATTTTACTTCATGACCGCCAAACTGCTTTCGCAGCAAGGCAACTATTTTGTTGGAAAAAATTTCCTGATTTTCGGGCTTTTCCGATTCCATGCGAACGCGGAAGGAATCTTCCATGACTGGGACGCTGACGCCGAGTCGTTTTGCCTCATCGATAGTCCATTTGCCTTCTCCCGTGTGATGGATATAGCCGACGACATTGTCGAGGTTTTCCGTATCAAAAATATTTTTGGCCAGATCCACGAGCCAGGAGGACACCACTGAACCTTTGCTCCAGATGTGGGCGATCTGCGAGAAATCGAGGTCTTTGAACTCTGATGCCCTGAGTACTCCAAAGCCTTCAGCAATTGCTTCCATCATGCCGTACTCGATTGCGTTGTGGACCATTTTCACGAAATGTCCAGCACCAGTTTTTCCAACTAAACCGTAACTGTTGCCATTGCCTGCTGCGAGAACTTTGAAAATCGGTTCGATGACAGGGAAAACTGGTGCTGGACCGCCAACCATGATAGAAAAGCCGTTTTTCTCTCCCCAGACTCCGCCAGAAGTGCCGCTGTCAAAGAAATGGATGCCGTTCTCTGCCAGTTTTTTGGCGCGTCGCTGCGAATCGCGGTAAAAAGAATTACCGCCGTCAATGACAACGTCGCCTTTCGACAAGCTTAGGGCCTTCGGCCCGAATAGAAATTCATCAACCAGGCCACCTGCCGGGAGCATCAGCCACACAATCTTTGGGCTGCCGGCGGCCGACAACTTCTCTATCAATTCAGTCGGGCTTTCGGCCGTCAGTCCGCCTATGGCGGAGAATTCTTCTCTGGGACCGGGGCTCCGGTTCCAGGCAATAACATTGATATTGTTTTTGTGCAGTCTGCGGGCTATTTGCGCGCCCATGCGGCCGAGGCCGAGTATGCCGACGCTCAGGCGATGTGCCATTGTTTTTTATCCTTTTTCATTAATTGTTCTGCGGTATTCGGTCCCCAGCTACCAGGTCTATAAATTTCAACCCGGGGCATTGTCTTAGTGATATATTTTTCAACTTCGTCGATATATTTCCAGGAATGTTCAATCTCGTCGCCCCGCGTGAACAAACGCTGGTCACCTTCGATGAAATCGAGGAGCAACCGTTCATAAGCCTCGGGAAACTCGCCTTGGAAAGCGGAATGATATCCAAGTTCCATGGTCACTGGATGCAGCCTGATGCCAAAACCGGGATCTTTGGCCGAGATATTCAAAAAAATTCCTTCGTTCGGATGGATCTCAAACGAAAGAACATTGGGAATTTCCGAATTCATTTGGAAAATATCTGGCGAGCTTTTTTTGAAATGGATCGAAACCTCGGTAAATTTGGATTTAAGTTTTTTCCCGGTGCGCAAATAAAAGGGAACACCCATCCAGCGTTCGTTATCAACAAATAGTTTGACTGCGGCATAGGTCTCTGTACGCGACCGAGGATGGACATCTGGCTCTTTGCGGTACCCTTCAAACTGTCCGATCGCCAGTGCTTCTTTGAGATCGGCGGCCGTAGGCATTTTTATAGCTTTTATTACTTTGGCTCGCTCGTCCCGAATCGATTCCGTGGAGAGATCCTGCGGCGGCTCCATGGCAATATGGGCCAAAAGCTGCATCAGATGGTTTTGCATGAAATCGCGTATTGCTCCGGTCTGTTCATAAAATGCGCCCCGTCTGTCGATGCCACGCTCCTCCAGGGCCGAAATCTGAATATGATCAATGAAGTTTTTGTTCCACAGCGGTTCAAAAATACTGTTGGCAAAGCGGACAGTCAAAAGGTTTTGCACAGTTTCTTTGCCAAGATAATGGTCAATGCGGTATATCTGGTCTTCGGAAAAATAGCTATTCAGGGTTTTATCGAGTTTGCGCGCGGACGGTAGATCTGCGCCAAACGGCTTTTCCAAAACAACTCTGGTCTGCCTTTTGTGGATAGCGCAGCCCTTCAGCAGACCTGATTTATCCAGGGCATGGGAAATCGTGGGATAGTGGCTCGGTAGCGTGGCGAAATAAAATAAACGGTTTGCGCAGTTATGTTTTTTTGATTCAAGCTTGGTCAGAAAATTCGCGAGTTTTGTGAAATCACGGTCGTTTCCGAAATTACCCGGTGAGTAGAAGATTTTTTTTGCGAATGCCTGCCATTCTTCGGAAGAAATTTTGACCTGACTGCGAAATTCTTCATGGGAAAATTCACTGCGCGCGAATCCTATGATATGGAATGACCGGGGCAACAATTTCCTCTCGTGCAGACGGTACAGTGCCGGGATGAGCCGTCCCCGCGACAGATCTCCGGTCGCTCCAAATATAACCAAATTTGTCGGATCAAGGAGTTCTTTTGCACTTTGTTTCATGCAGCAATTATACAAGGATTTGTGCTATTGCGCCAAATCAAAACCCCTGGGGTGTCCCCTAGGGGTTTTGATTTGAACTCTTCCGTTCCCAAACTCTAGGTTTGAAATTCGAGATTACTGATTGTCGCTCTGGCCGCCTTGCTGGCCCTGGCCTTTTTGACCTTCTCTTTCCATAATTTTTTCACCTCCCCCGATGATTAAGTATGAATAATGCTTTACTAGTATGCTCAGCGGTTTTGTTTCCGCTGATAGGCAAATGAACAATTATTAGGAACATAATTTTTTGTTTTTTGGAAATGCCCGCTTTTTGTAGAACAGTACCAATTGAAGATTGCAAACGCTTGAAATTCTTTGTGAAAAATGGTAAAGTGTTATAGATTTGATATAGGTCCCCGTAGTTCAATGGATAGAACACTGGCCTTCTAAGCCGGATATGTAGGTTCGATTCCTACCGGGGATACCACTTCTCCGCTCCTTATGGAGCTACGAAGTGCACGGTACGCGGAGAAGTGTCCTGCGAAGCTTTAGCGAAGCAGGACAGCATTAAAAACAAACAGATGTTTTACGTGAAGCACTATTCGAGATATCCTATGTGGAAGCAGATTAGGCTTTTCAATTGCAAACAGCTTGAAAGATAATTGACATTTCAAAACATTTAGATTAACTTGAGAATATGGAAAAGAAAATTACAAATGAAGATTTGGCCGTGATGATGAAAAAAGGCTTTGATGGTATTGATGAAAGATTTAATGAGGTAGACGAACGGCTTGATAAGCTCGAAACAGGCCAGGAAGATATTAAACTCCGCTTGGATCAAGCTGCTTATCGCTTTGAAATGCAGGCACTAGAAAAGCGTGTTGCAGTTTTGGAAAAGCACACGGGAATAGCGAAAGTTAAGCAGCCTTAAAAGCCCAATAAACAAGCGTTTTTACAATGGCTAAAGCAAGCCATTTTTTATTTTTTGGCTTATGTTAACAAATGGCGAGGTTGACATTTCCGCGAAAAAGAGCTAGAATTACTTTAGGTTTACAATGAACCTTACCTGACACAGCAGGTGCCGCATCCTCTTACAATAGCTGTGTAAGAGTTTTTTATTTCTAATATGGTGGGTGTAGCTCAATCGGTAGAGCGCCGCTCTGTGGCAGCGGAGGCAGCGGGTTCAAAACCCGTCACCCACCCCAAAAATGGGTTTGAGGCTACATTGACTGTATTTGTTTAAGGTAGGTTTTAATGAATCCATGCTCACAGACGAAGATATAAAAAAACTAACAGAAGTATTTGCAACCCGAGTGGAGCTTGATACAAAATTCGATGCGATGCACGAGTCGTTTTCGGATTTGCAGGCGGCCGTAGACGCGTATGCAAGACCTATTCGTAAAAATAGTTTCAACATCCCGCACAATGCGACCCATACGAATTAAATTAGCTAGATGGATAAGATTGAAATAATCACAGATTCAGTATCGATTGATAGGCTAAAAGAATCGGCCAAAGAGGGCTTCGGCGATATGGTCAAAGCTGTCGTTGATATTGAGCGCAAAATAATGGCGCTCGCGGGAGAGCTGCATGCTGACGAGGAAGCAGTGCTGCTTCACGACGGCAGTAAGCAGGAAAATCTGTGGGGCATAAACATTTATGTCAATGAGCCGCGCGATTCATGGATTGAGTTTGACTCAATGATTAATCTGCGGCCAGCGCATGGCAATCTTTCCAATACAGTAGAAGATCCTGACATTCAGAAAAAACTCAAAGAAATAGTTAACTCTCTTGTCAAATGATGCACTCAAAACTTGCCGCTGGCAGGTGGCAGCAAATGTCCATTGCCGATCAGCTGGGAAACGTTGGTAGTGAATACAGTCGCATTTTGAGCAGTAGAAGGCGCCAGGATGAAGCGAGGTTTCAGGGGGCACTCTCCAGATTTTTAGAACTACTCGACCTCACGATCAATGATGAACGTTGGGATTTGGGGCGGAAACGTGAATTGCTGCGTTTGCGAGAAATAAGTTGTAAGGGTTTTCCCGAAGGATTGCAAAAGTACTTCAATCACTTTGCCCTACTCGCTCGGAAGAATAAATAACTAGCCGCCGAAAGGTCGAAGACTCTGAGCTTTCGCCTAACGAGCGGCTTTGTTACACTTCGCACAATGCCAGAATTACAAAAATAATTGAGAAACAAAACGAACATTATAGAAGTTAAAAATCTGACGCGGAAATTCAAAGATCTTGTTCCACAACCGTTGTGTTTCTATTGGTTGGAATTTATCCAGCACCTTCCAGAATACCCCGCAGCTTGCTGCGGGGATGAATGGCTCAATATAGCCTTCCTGCGGGGTGCAATACCCCGACAGGAAGGTGCTGGATTTATTTCTTTTCAAAAATCGAGATATAAATTATTATCGCTTCCTCAGTGCCAATACTGCGAATTATGCGACCCTAATCAAAGGACATTAGCGAAGCATGAGTTTCACCCACTGTACAATTCGGTAGAATTGTACAGTGGGTGAAATGGCTCAATCGCCGTTTATAGTTGCGGCTAAATTGTTCACCCGGGGCATTGAATTAGAAAATCGCCCTTAGAAAGTGTTATTAGAATTGGGTATAATTGACACTTTCAAACCAAGATTTATAATGGAGATACTATGTTGACCACTGAAGATATTCAAAAATTAATAGAAGCTGAACGAGAAGTTTTTACTACCAAAGAAGATTTCGCGCGGATTGAACAGATGTTTTCAAATTTGCAGTCTTCGGTTGATGCCTACGCTAAGAAAGCCGATACTTATTTTCAAGAAATGTCTGCCATGAGACATGCACTAAAACGTCACGAAGAAGCACTTCAGAAAATTGCTCAAAAGGTTGGGATAAAACTCGATTTTTAGGTTAGTATCAAGAGTATTGTATTCAACTAGCCGCCGAAAGGCGGTTTAAATTTTGCGAAAGCGCTATATAAATACCTTGTGGAAAAATATTAAATAACGATAACAATATATTGACAAACGATAAATAGTGGTTTAATATTGTGTTGTCCATAATCATTAAGCTTCTATTATGAAACGGGGTTCAACAATTTTTCTAAAGGTTGTAATTGTACTGATCGGAATCGTGACACTTGCGGTCATGATTCGGTTTCCCCTGACCGAGGGGAGAGCCGTAAATTTAGACCTGTTCAGTATTTACTCTGATCCGTTCATCGTGTATGGGTACCTGGCATCTATCCCATTTTTTGTTGCGCTATATCAAGCGTTCAAATTACTCGGATACATCGGGCAAAATAAAGTATTCTCGCTGAATTCTGTGAAAGCTTTAAGGACTATTAAATATTGCGCAATCGCACTGAGCATCCTAATTGTGATGGCAGCAATATATATAAGGCTATCATTTTCAGTTAAATCAGTTACAGATGATGATCCGGCTGGTTTTATTGCCGTGGCTCTTGTAGCTACTTTTATTTCTGTCGTAATTGCCACCGCGGCAGCTGTTTTTGAAAAACTTTTACAAAGCGCCGTAGATATAAAATCTGAAAACGATTTAACGGTCTAAACAGAATAATATGCCGATAGTAATCAACATTGATGTGATGCTGGCCAAAAGGAAAATGAGTGTCACTGACCTTGCGGAAAAGGTTGGCATCACAATGGCAAATATTTCCATATTGAAAAATGGCAAAGCCAAAGCGATAAGGCTTTCAACCCTGGAAGCGATTTGCAAAGCTTTAGATTGTCAGCCTGGCGATGTTTTGGAATACAAGAGCTCGTAATAAATTAATTAAATTATGAAATCACACGGTGCTTCCAGCGGCCTCTATGGCCTCGGTTTCCTCGGCGCTGTGTCGAGATTACGGCTGAAGAAGCCGAGGCTTTGCGCTTAAAAAATTTGAAAAATCTCGATCAAACCGCGGCCGCAAGTACTTTTCAACCGATCCTCACCTCAGCATACAAAAAGGTTTCCGAAGCTCTGATTTTGGGCAAGGAAATCAAGATCGTGGGGACTGGCAAATTTTAGTTGTTTTTGTGAAAAGAGGTTATAGTGGAGTTGCAATAAAACGCAATGAAACACAATTTAAAAATTCAACCAAGATACGTGGCGAAAAGCGGAGTTTTGGCGCTGTTGTTTTTTTTGATGGCGTTATTTTTGGCTAGCCTCTATTTTCGTTCGATAAAAATTGCCCCAACTGTGGCAGTGCCGGAGACGTCGGCAGACCAACATCCAAAACTTGATTTTGATGCTTATGACAAAAAGCTATACGAAATCGCGGGAAGTCCGTCATCTACGCCGCCCGCACTCTGGCCCGTGAAAACGGTTTATCCCAAGGCGGGAGCAATACTTCCTTTCAACCGTATCGTCGCGTATTATGGCAATCTTTACTCGAAAGGCATGGGGGTACTCGGTGAATACCCTGAGCATCAAATGCTTGACATGCTGCAGGCAGAAGCAAAAAAATGGGAGACCGCAGACCCGGCCACGCCTGTTGTTCCCGCGCTTCATTATATTGCCGTGGTGGCGCAAGCTGGTCCCAGAGCCGACGGCAAATACCGCGCACGAATGCCAGACAAAGAAATAGATAAGGTGCTCAAGATGGCGGAGAAAATTCAGGGTATCGTATTTTTGGATATTCAAGCCGGGCTTAGTAATTTACAGATTGAGTTACCTCGGTTAGAAAAATACTTAAAGCTTCCCCATGTGCATTTAGGCGTTGATCCTGAATTTGCCATGAAAAACGGAGCTGCGCCTGGCACAGCGATCGGATCCTTGGACGCGACTGATATCAATTTTGCTGCGAACTACCTTGCTGAAATAGTGAGAAAAAATAATTTACCCCCAAAAATCATTGTAGTTCACCGTTTTACGCAAAAGATGCTGACCAATTACCGAAATGTTAATCCTTTACCTGAGGCGCAGATTGTCATAAATATGGACGGCTTTGGCGGCCAGCCAAACAAAATCAACACTTACAAGCAGTTTATTTCCAAAGAGCCGGTGCAGTTTACGGGTTTCAAGCTATTTTATAAAAACGATCTCCGCAGGCCGGGAAGCACCTTGCTTTTGCCGGCTGACCTGCTAAAGCTCGTTCCTATTCCAGTTTATATACAGTATCAGTAGCAAAACCGCCTGCCTTGATAAAAAGGCGGTTTTTTTGTTATTATTACTGTCCTATGAGATTTAAAGCATTATTGCGAAAGCGATATATTATTTCAGCTGTTCTGCTGTTGCTCATTGCCGGCGGCGTTTTTGCGTCGCAAGGCGGCCACAATGGAAAATCCGAGGAAGTAACGGAAAAGGTCCAAAGACGGGACTTAACACAGACAGTTTTAGCCACCGGCAAAGTCGTTAGCGCTGTTGATTTGAAGCTGGGATTTAAATCGAGCGGCTTTGTCCGAGGCGTAAATGTTACGGTAGGCAGCCAGGTCGGACCGGGCCAGATTTTGGCGCAGCTCGATCAGGGAAGCGAACTGGCTGCTCTAAAAAGCGCTCAAGGAGCTCTGGCTCAGGCTAAAGCTAACTATCAAAAAGTTTTGGAAGGAGCTCGTACGGAAGAGGTAGCGATTGTCGAAGCTGAGCTGCGCACAGCGCAAATTTCGCTCAAGAACGCGGAGATTGATTTGGAAGATACCATAACAGAGCAAAAAGTTCTTGTAGAAAATGCATATAGAAAATTGTTGAATACTGATACTGAACCGATCGCTATTACTCATTTTGACACAAGCGCAACATTGACCGTAACTGGAACATACGCAGGGCAAGAAGAAGGGGAATACCGCGTCAAGCTCCAGGGAACGGGACACAGTTCATTTTATTTGCAAGTTCAAGGATTGGAAAACGACCAAAAAATCATAACGCGAGGCGTGCCGCTCGCGATAGGCACCAAAGGCTTGTATGCCACATTTAGTTTAACTGGAAATTTTTCGCAGATTGACGAATGGGTGATCCGGTTGCCAAACAAAACTTCATCAAGTTATGTTGCTAACTACAATGCTTATCTTGCCGCCTTGGAGACCCAAAGGACTTCAAAAAGTGCGGCAGAAAACAAAGTGGCGTCTGCTAAAGCTGCGGTTGACCAAAAAAACGCAGACCTCAACCTCAAGAAAGCAACTGCGCGTCCATCAGAGATCGAAGCAGCCAGAGCCGCTATTTTGTCAGCCGAGGCCCAAGTGCAATCGGCTACGACCGCTTTGGAAAATACAGTGATAAGATCACCGGTGTCAGGCACAATCACTTCAGTCGATATTCATGCCGGGGAGCAGGGAGCAGCGTTAGGCGCAGCGATTGCTTTGCAAGATGTAGGCAATCTTTATCTTGAATCGAACATCAGCGAGGCTGATATCTCCAAACTGCGGATTGGCCAGAACGTTAAGATCGATTTTGATGCTCTTCATGAAAAAATATACAATGGAACGGTACAGTTTATCGACCCAGCCTCCACGATTGTCTCCGGAGTGGTGAATTACAAAATCAAGGTTTTGATCGAAAAGAATTTAGACATCAAACCTGGCATGACCGCCAACATGGTGATAATGGTTGAACATCGGCCAAACGCGCTCTCGATTCCGAACAGAGCGGTGTTTGCCCGGGACGGTCGCAGGTATGCTTCAGTTATTACTGATCCGATTAAACGAACATCCGAGGATAGAGAAATAACTGTTGGCATGGTGTCCGACGGCGGCCTCGCTGAAATCCTTTCCGGTCTCGAGGAGGGCGGAGAGATCCTCACTAATGCTGATACCAAATAAATATTGACATGAAATCCCTGCCCAAGCTCCTGAAGGAGTATGTGTTTGGCTTCCGAGTCGGGTGGTTTTTGGCTGTCCGGCAGATCCGCCGTTCAAGCAAATGGACGACAGCGCTCATCATTTTTATCATGGTTTTAACTTTCCTTAATCTGGTAGTAGTTTCAGGGCTACTTTTAGGCCTCATCAGTGGATCATTTGAACAATTCCGCGAAAGCCATTCAGGCGAGGTCATCGTAACCTCCGCGCCAGGCAGGGACTATATAGAAAATTCACCGGGATTAGTTTCGTTCTTGGAGAGCCACAGTCAGGTAAAAGCTTTTTCACCCCGTTACCAGACAAGCGGGACGATACTCGGCACCCTTACGAGCCTGCCGCGCAGCAATGAACGCCCAAACCAAATGGGGGCTGCCATAAAAGGACTGGATCCGGAGAAAGAAGCATTGGTCACCAATTTTGCTTCTTCGGTCACGCAAGGCGGCATGCTGGATGGCGATGAATCTGGCTATATGCTAATCGGGGCAAATCTGTTAAAAAAATACTCATCTTTCGCTGACGCAAATATTCCCGGACTTGATCTTTTGGCTGACGTAGACGTCGGCAGCAGAGTCCGCGTTACTGTCACCTCAAAAGGCGGAGGAACGCTGATTGTCAAAGAATTTATTGTAAAAGGCATTGTCAAAAGCAAAGTCGATGAAATCTCGACAAGAGTTTTTGTCACCGGCGCGGATTTGAAATCCCTGCTTTCCATAAACAAAGAACATTTTCAGGAAATCGCGATCCGGACAGAGCCGTCGTACGCGGAGGCGCTCGTGGCTGATATTAACGGGTTCATGGGGTCCAGCGCCGCGCGCACACAAACGAGCCTTGACGCAATCCCGCAGTTCCTGCGTGATATCGAGAGCACAATGGGTGTACTAGGAAACGCATTGTCCTCGATAGCGTTGGTTGTGGCCTCGATTACGATCTTTATCGTGATTTACATCAACGCAGTCACCAAACGAAAGCTCATTGGCATCATGAAGGGTGTAGGTATTAGTCCCGCAGCAGTGCAGTTTTCTTATTTGATCCAGGCGATATTTTACGGGCTATCTGGATCGCTCGTTGGCCTGCTTTTGACCTTTGGAGTTTTGGAGCCGTATTTTAAAAATAACCCGATAGATTTTCCTTTTTCCGACGGTATTCTGGTGGTTACGCCAGCAGGCGCAGCGATTCGAGTGGCGATTTTGATTTTTGTAACTATCATTGCCGGATATCTGCCGGCCAAGCTCATTGTTCGAAAAAATACACTTGACTCTATATTAGGGAGATAAAATGATCGAAGTGCAAAATCTTACAAAAACATATGGATCAGGAGAACTCGAGGTCAAGGTCTTGAGAAGTATCGATCTAAAAATCGATTCCGGCGAGTTCGTAGCTGTTACTGGTCCGTCCGGCGCGGGGAAATCAACCCTGCTTTATCAGCTCTCGCTTCTTGACGAACCTTCGTCTGGCGAAGTATTTCTGGATAGTATTAAGACTTCTGAACTGTCCCAAGTGCAAAAGACTGCCATGAGGCTTAACATGCTTGGTTACGTTTTTCAGGATTACGCACTTCTACCTGAATTAACAGCGCTCGAGAATGTAGCTTTGTTAATGCTAATGCAGGGACATTCAAGAGAAGCTGCGTATAAACAGGCTGAAGGTGCCCTGGCCAGGGTTGGACTCTCGGACAGAATGCACAACCTGCCGAGTCAGTTATCCGGTGGACAACAGCAGAGAGTTTCGATCGCCAGAGCAATCGCTCATCACCCAACCATTCTTTTCGCTGACGAACCGACGGCCAACCTCGATTCGACCAACGGTCATGTCGTGATGCAAGCCTTTCTTGATTTGCATAAAAACGGCCAGACTATTGTCATGATTACTCATGAGGATGACTACGCGAAATACGCGCAGCGAGTTATTAACCTGAAGGACGGACAAATTATTGAAGATTCGAAGGTGGCATGACACAATTAAAACACCCGCCAAAGGCGGGTGTTTTTACAACAAGAAATTATTTAGTTTCTTCTGTTGCCGCAGCCGCTTCCGGAGTTTTTATTTCCTCTGGTTTGGCTTCCTGGTTTTTAATCTCGTCCATGGTGATGATGTCCTTTCCTGGTTATGGTGCCCCGACCGTCATGACTCGTGATTGTCTCGAATGAGACATTAGCAGTTCATTGTAGCCTTTATATAGCAAAAAGTCAACAGTTTCTTTCAATGTTTATCCAGCACCTTCCAGAATACCCCGCAGCTTGCTGCGGGGATGAATGGCTCAATATAGCCTTCCTGCGGGGTGCAATACCCCGACAGGAAGGTGCTGGATTTATTTTAACGCGTCAATATCTTGCTGGTAGCGGTTCGCGGTGGCGACCACGTTATCGCCGTAGAACCGAAATCGGGGATTGGTACCGCCAGAAAAATAACGCATGGCTGCCGCCCATTCACCCTGAACTGTTCCTGCTCCGCCTGCTTTCAGTTTTATGGCTGAGGCCAAAAACGCGTCTTTTATATCCCAGGGGTCCGCGGTTTTTCCAGTAATCGCCGCGACTTTATCTTTGTAACCCATCCATGTTGAAGGAATAAATTGGGCCGGTCCCATCGCGCCGCCCCAGCCAACCTGCTTGCCGTTTTGGCGCATTGGGCATGATACAGGCGTAGTCTCTATATCAAGCCCTAGATCTGTTGTAATTTGCTGAAATGGCTGCTGATCCCTGTCCGGTTTCATTACCATCCGCCAGCTTTTTTCCGGCGGGTCGCCGGCACGATTGCATGTTCCTACGTTTTTCCCCAGGTTTGATTCCTGCGTCAAAATCGCCAGCAGAAAGGCAGCGCGAACGCCGGTGTGAGAGCTGGCCCATTTCGCAATTTCTACAGCTTCGCCAAAAGTAACCTGGGCGGTCGCGCCGGTCAATTCGTAAAGACGGTTTCTGATCTCGGCGGCTTTCTTTTGCGTATTACCGAGAACCGCCTGGTATTCACTCTCCAGGCCGCGCGTTTGGTCGAGCAAGACCCTTTGTTCACTCTCAGTATCTACGAGCTGTTCCTTTTGAATACTTTGAATGGATAATAAATTTCTGGCCTGGCCTTGTTTATCTTCAAATTTCTGCTTGTCCTGCGCGAGCGCGCCATTTGTCTGTTTTATTTCTTCGAGAATCGAATGCAAGCCTTCACTGAGTTCCGAGTAATACACCAGCTGGTTTAAAACGTCGGAAAAATTGTTTTGCGAAAGAACTGCCAGCAAAAGGGGGGTGCCATCTTTTTCGTTGATGAGCCGTATAAATTCTGCAAGCTGCTGTTTAAGCTCAACACCTTTTGCGGTGTTACGATCAATCGATTCCTGCGTCATCGTAATCTGGACATCCAAATCATCAATCTGTAATGTCGTGGCCTTGATCTGCAGTCCCAACGCGGCCTGCTGTTTTTTCAGTTGGTTGATTTTGTTTTGCAGAGTATTTTTTTGACCTTTGATTTGACCCAGCTCCCTTTGATATGCAGCAATCTGATTTTCAATATCTCTGAGCTGCTGCTGCAGCTGATCTTTTTCCTGCTGCTTGTCGAGTTGTGCGTTTGCAGATGACAAAGAAATCATGCTGACGGCAATCGCGAGCAACATAAAGCGTAAAAAATATTTTTTTACATTCAAAATCATTCTATGTTTATTATACCACATCCGAATTGGACTGATAAAATAAACATTTTAAAACTAATTTTTGTCGCGTCCGGTTCGCGGGGGTATCGGCGACGGCTCAGCTGCTGGCGTGGGAGAGGCAGGAAAAATTTGTTCAGGTGTGGTCTGGGGTACCACAGCTTGCTGCGGAGAAGGAGAAGGCGGATTTGCCTGTTGCGACTTCTCTCGTACCGCGCGCCAGATAAACCACGATGCCACGGGCAGCAATATCAGCAGCACTGCTGTAATCAAGATTTTCACCTTGGAATCCATACGCTAAGTATAGCGCGGTCCACAGTAAAGCTAAATGTGCAAAAATCCAAAATTATTTCAGATATCGTCAAAAAATTCGATAGAAACCTGCGATCCGGGCTGTTCCAGCGCCTCAATCGTTTTTGTAACGAAGTTTTAGATTTGAAGGCCACAATATATACATGACAGCGAAAAAACTTTTTCCTAACCTATTAGTTATGTTGTTGGTCGCAGCCAATTTTATCCAGCACCTTCCAGAATACCCCGCAGCTTGCTGCGGGGATGAATGGCTCAATATAGCCTTCCTGCGGGGTGCAATACCCCGACAGGAAGGTGCTGGATTTATTTTTGCCTTGCCAATAAATGCGGCGGAAATCAGCGATCGAAAAATCAGAGTTTACGAAAATGGCATTTCGGAAGCCAGCCAAGCTGATCTGATAAACTCGGCGCTGCCGGCAACGATGGCGGCAGCGGTACTTATAAACTGATGCGAGGCACGCAAAAAAAATCCCTTCAATCAAGCAACTCGTGATGAAGGGGCGAGATTACACAGAAGAGTTGTATTCCGGAGCGATCAAAAATATATTCCGAAAGAAATAATTTTATTTTTGGTTGAGCTCTTCAGCCATGAGCCTTAATTTTTCCAAATATTCGTTGCCGGCTGAAAGCTCAATGGCTTTGGCCGGATCAGTTTTGAGAAGTTTTTTAAACTCTTCAACTATAAATAAACCAGTGTCATTAATTTTGTCATCGGCATCGGCTCCGGCGAGAGCAGTGATTTCATCAGTGATACTGTTAACCTCTGCCTTGAGGCCGCCAAGGCGTTCTGCCGCGGCTACGCGCTCCTTCTCGAGCTTTGCCATTTCAGTTTTGATTTCTTTTGATCCCAAATCATCAAGCAGGCGATTGTGCAATCGCACACCCGCCTCGATAGCGCGCTGATAATTGATTCTTGCTGTTTCCCTCTCGAGCAGCTTTTGCGCGTATTGTTGCTGCAAATTTTCCAGCGATGGTTTTGTTTCACCCGGGCGAAAATGCCCGGTTTCTGATTCGCGAATCATATTTAGACTATAGCACTATAGTGCCAGGAAACAAAAACAATTAATAAACCGCAAAGCACTGCGTCGTAAATGGCAGATGAAATTCAAAACTCTTTTGCTGCTGATAGTATTTTCGGGTGAATCTATCCGCGACATTGTATTTCCTGTGATCGGACAGGTAAATTATGTGGACGATTTTGGTTTCCCCCGGGATGGGGGCAAGCGCACGCACAAAGGCAATGATATTTTTGGAAAAAAAATGCAGCCATTGGTCGCGGCAGTAGATGGCATCATAACGCATGTTCCATATCCTGAAGCATCCTGGGGCTGGTCAGTGTTCATTACTGATGCGGAAGAATTCAAAGTGGTAAAAGGCGGCGGCGGCGCGCATACCAGAACTTTTGACGAGAATGGCGCGGAAGCCAAAGCGAAAATGACCTATGAACCATGGTGGATGGGCGGCTTTGATGTCGCGGCTGGTCACAACCCGATCGCTGTGTCATCAGGTCCAGGCAGGCGCGCGTCCGTGAGAATTATCAAATAGGTTTAGAGTCCGAGGTTTTTTAGAAAAAGTTTCAATTCTGCGCCGCCAAGCTGCTTCTGCTGTCCCTGCGCTAGTCCGGTGAGTTTAATATTCATGATCCGCTCGCGCTTCAAGCTTCGCACCGTGAAACCAAAAGTGTCGCACATGCGCCTGATCTGGTGATGCCGCCCTTCAGTCAAGACAATTTTAAATTTGTGATCATTTAACTGCGTAACCTTTGCAGGTCTCGTAACATAATCATCGATCGTGATTCCCGTCCGCAAGCGTTCCAGAAATCCGGGGCGTAGTTTTTTATCAACCGTAACCGTATATTCTTTTTCGTGATCGTATTTGGGATTGAGCATGCGGTCGGTCACACGGCCGTCATTAGTCATCAAGATCAGTCCATGCGAATTTTTATCCAAACGGCCGATTGGAAAAACGCCGGGATGGTTTTTGAACTTCACTGCGTGGGTATCAATTTCCACTGGTTTGTGGTATGCTAAATACACTCGGCCTTCCGAGATTTTTTTAACTGCAGGCAGATCAACCTCAACGCGGTCTGCTTCGTTCACCTTCTGGCCAATGGCCGCGACCTTGCCATTGATTTTGACCTTACCGCCCGCGATCAGTTTGTCAGCCATGCGACGGGAACAGTATTGTTTTAGAGCCAAGTAATGATTTATTCTGATTGGAAACTCCATAATTGAAAATGTAAATATCAAAATGAAAAATGACAATTAAAAATTTTAAAATTTACATTGTAATTTTACACTTTGATTTTTGAATTTTACATTAGTAGTTATTAGCCTCATAAGTATAGAATGAAAGCTAATTTCTGGAAAATGCTCAAAAGACCGATCTTTGTCCTGGCCCCCCTGGCGAATGTCACGGACGCGGCTTTCCGATTTATTATTGCCAAATACGGTAAGCCCGACGTAATGTGGACCGAGTTTGTATCCTGCGACGGCCTCGTTTCTGCAGGCAAAGAAAAATTGGTGATTGATCTGAAATACACCGAAGGGGAGCGGCCGATTGTGGCGCAATTTTTTGGCAGCAAGCCAGAAAACTTTTATAAATGCGCCGTGCTCGCCCGTGAATTAGAGTTTGACGGGATTGATATCAATATGGGGTGTCCTGACCGGGCCGTGGAAAAACAAGGCGCGGGCGCCGCGCTTTGCAAAAACCCGAAGCTAGCCGCGGAGCTTATCCAAGCTGCAAAAGAAGGCGCAGAATCCGCCGGCGGGCGGATGCCAGTGTCTGCAAAAATCAGATTGGGTTACAATAAAGACGAGCTCGATAACTGGCTGCCGAAGCTCTTGGAGGCTGAGCCGGCGGTAATAACGCTTCACGCGCGCACTCGCAAAGAAATGTCGCTTGTACCCGCGCACTGGGACCGAATCGCTGACGCAGTCAAGATTCGCAACGATTTAGAATCACAAACACTTATTTTTGGCAACGGTGACGTGAAGGACAGGCATGAAGCAGAGCTGAGAGTCAGAGAAACAGGCTGCGACGGCGTCATGATTGGCCGCGGGATTTTCGGCAATCCGTGGCTATTCTCAAGCAAGCGGGATTACAAAAGCGTACCGCTCGAAGAAAAATTGGCAGTAATGCTTGAGCACACGTTTCTTTTTGAAAAGATCTTCAAGGGTGTAAAAAATTTCGATTTGATGAAAAAACACTACAAAGCTTATGTAACCGGGTTTGACGGGGCCAAAGAACTGCGAGTGATGCTCATGGCAGCGCGAAACGTAAAAGAGGTTCAGAATATCGTTGAATTGCAGCTTGCACGCTAATTGTGCTACAATCACTCTATCTTGGGATATATCAAAAAAATCTATTCTGGAAGGCTAAATCGAAATTTTTTTTCAAAGTTTTTTGCTTCTGGCCGGAACCCTATTCATAATAGTCTTTTGGATACTACCCTCATTGAACAGTAACACGTATACCCAAGCTCTGTTTATAATATTTGGGATCGTGGAAAATGTTTTCTACTATTCTTTATTTGCGAGGCGCTTCCATGACGTGGGTAAGAGCGGATGGTACGCGGCTTGGATGTTTTTTCGCGTTGTAAATATCACGGTCTTCATTTATTTCTTGTTTGCAAGAAGCAAGACAGAGGGAAATAAATACGGACCCAATATAAGAGATCAAGATATTTTTTTTCATGTGGTTTTCGGGGCCTAGAATCCACGTTCTAAATAGTTTGCACAAACAGTAAATGATATTTGCATTCTAACTTGATATGCAATTGCACATTAGTGTAGAATGATCACGTATCTATGTTAGATATCCGAAATGAAATAAAAAATTCTTCCCCGAAGGCAGGATTTGAATTATCAGAAGATCAGAAAGCTCATCTTCGCACTGCTGGTGAGGTTGCTTTGGCAGTCGCCATGACAGCAGGGGTGGTGGCTCTAAGCGCTATTGCTCCGAATGCTTTTGTGGCGCTGGATAAAATTTTTGGAAAGAAACAATATGGGAGTAGAAAAAATACTGTGGTCAAACGGCAGAATCAGCTGACAAAATCATTTTATTACATGCGCCGGCAGGGTTATATCAATATTGAAAAGCGAGGAGGTTTGCTCATGGTTTATCCGACAAAGAAGGGACAGGAAAGGTTACGCGAGATTAATTTTAAAAACTTATCAGTTAAAAAGCCTAAACATTGGAATGGAAATTGGTGGATGGTGGTAGCTGATATTCCAAAGCAGTTTCGGATTGCTGCCAATACTTTTCAGAAAAAGTTAAAGCAAATGGAATTTTATCCTTTACAGAGAACTGTTTGGATTCATCCCTTCGATCCCAGGGAAGAAATAGAATCCGTAGCGACACATTATCATATAAACCCGTTTGTTACATTGATGGAGATAAAGCAATTGGATCATAGCGATTATGAATTGTTGGAAGATTTTTTTCGAAAGAAAGGTTTGATTTAACAACTTGTTCCAATTAATGAAATTGATGTATTCTAACAAGATATGCTATTGCATATAGATGTAGAATGAACGGAGGTTGTAATGCGAGTGACAAGATTGTATTAATGTGATATGATCAACTAGTAGAATTAAGATTCTGCTGTTAGCAGATTTTTTGTTACCGAATTATGAATATCAGAAATGTTGCAATCATCGCCCACGTTGACCACGGCAAGACTACGCTTGTCGATACTTTGCTGCGCGGTTCAAAGACCAAGATGCACAAAGACGTCGCGGAAAAAGAATTTATCATGGATTCCAACCCTCTCGAACGGGAGCGGGGGATTACTATTTTTTCCAAAAACGCGTCTGTGCGCTGGGGCGAGACCAAGATCAATATTATTGATACCCCGGGACACGCGGATTTTGGCGGCGAAGTAGAGCGAGTCTTGCGCATGGCTGATGGAGCACTGCTCCTTGTGGATGCCAAAGAAGGACCTATGCCGCAAACTAGGTTCGTCCTCAAAAAAGCTTTGGCCCTGGGCCTCCGTATCATTGTTGTTATCAATAAGATCGACAAGCCTGACGCCAGGGTAAATTTTGTGCATGATAAAACTCTTGATTTGTTTTTGGAATTGGGCGCCAGTGATGAGATAGCTGATTTTCCAACTATTTACGCGGCCGCGAAACTCGGGAAAGCCGGGCTAGAGCCCGACCTTTCGAAAATGGCAGATATTACCCCTGCCTTTGACGCGATACTCAAATATATTCCAGCGCCAACAGCAGATCCTGATAAACCACTGCAGCTTTTGGTTACCACTGTTGGAAGTGATACTTTCAAAGGACGCATCGCCACAGGTCGCGTCAACAACGGCCGTCTCACTGCTGGACAGGAAGTGATGCATATTGATAGGGCTGGAACCATGAAAAAATACCGACTGGTGTCGCTAATGACCTTTGAGGGCCTCGAACGTATTTATGCCAAAGAGGTTGTTGCTGGCGACATTGCCGCGATCGCCGGCATTCCCGAGGTGGTGATTGGAGAAACAATTGCTGATCCATTAAACCCGCAGGCTTTGCCTCTCCTGGAGATCGAGCAGCCAACCGTGAAGATGACATTTTCTGTAAACGATTCTCCGCTCGCGGGAAAAGAAGGAGATTTTTGCACCTCGCGGCAGATACAGGAGAGACTTTACAAAGAGCTTGAGACTGACATGGCGCTTCGGGTTGAAAACGGTCCAGGACAAAACGAATGGACAGTGTCCGGGCGCGGCGAGCTCCATCTCTCGATCCTCATCGAGCGCATGCGCAGAGAAGGATTTGAGTTCCAGGTCTCGAGGCCCCAAGTCATCAACAAGGAAATCGACGGAAAGATTCTGACTCCTTACGAAAGGGTATTTATCGAAGTACCAGAGGTTCACAATGGAGTGATCATTCAAAAGCTCGGCTCCAGACACGGCCAGATGACAGAGATGCGCACGGAAAACGGCATAGCCTTTATGGAATTTATTATTCCCACCAAAGGTCTCCTCGGGTACCGTTCCGAATTTCTTACAGACACCAGAGGACTCGGCATCATCAACTCGACCTTTGAAATCTATGACAAAGACCCGGGAAATTGGCGCGAGCGAGAGCAGGGATCGCTCGTGGTCCACGAAACAGGCACAACCAACATGTATGGCCTCCTCAATGTGCAGGATAGAGGCGTGATGTTTATCGGTCCAGGCGTTCCGGTTTATAAAGGACAGGTGGTGGGGCAGAACGCGCGTCCGGAAGATATTTCTGTAAATGTCTGCAAGGCCAAGCAGCTTTCCAACATGCGCTCAAAAGGAGAGGGCGGCGCCGAACATTTCAACACGCCGCGTACTATGGGTCTCGAGGACGCCCTGCAATATATCGGCGATGATGAGCTAGTGGAGGTGACGCCAAAAAATGTCCGCATCAGAAAAATGGTGCTAAATATCGCTGAAGCGAAACGAAAAGAAAGAATGGGAGTAAAGTAACAGACAAAAGAAAAAGGCCCGCGAAACATCTCTCGATGTAACGCGGGCCTTTTATTTAAAGTGATTCGTTAGTTGCTACCGGGGTCAGAGGTCTGCAGTACGAGGTATTTCACCTCTTTTGCAGCAATCCCGTCATGTCCGATCACGAACACCCCGACAGTGTGCTCGCCAGGCATCATGGCATTTGCTGGCACACGGTAGCGGAAACTCTTGCCGCCGCGGGTCATAATGCTTTGTTTGATCTCGCCGACAGTCTCCGCTGATTCGAAATTGCGGGTCATGTCAACGCCGTCGTAGATGACCAGCTTTTGAAACGGCGAATTGGGACTGTCCATCTCAACTGTGATGCCAATGTCGAAACTCTGCGCCGTTACCATTAGGGAGCTATCCGGTGAAACTGACAGCTTGCGGATGCTGGTAATCCAGCCGTAGCCTTGGTTTGGAGCCACGTCAACTACTCCCTGATAATCTGCGATTGCGACAGCAACATGCATTTCGCCGTCGCCGAATTCGCCAAGTACTTCGTTCGGTATGACCATCGACAACATTTGGCCGACGATCTCAACCTGAACATAGTAACCCGCATCATTTCCACGTACTTTGTAAAGCTCGGCTCTGCCAGATCTAGGGAATCCCCAGAAGCTTATGCTGGCCTCGTATCCGATGCGCGGCTCGAAGCGCAGGCTATCCTGATCATACCGGACAGTGGCACCAGTGCCAGGGTCCTGATCAGTATCAAGATAAACGTTGCCGACCATTTCTTCGGCAAGCTTCTTCATGTCAGTCTTGCCAGAAAAGCCGAGGGCGATAATCGTCTGTAACCCGTTACTTCTTGCCTGAACTGTAACGATGTCCATAGTGATCCTTGGTAGCGGCGGCATTGGTGGCATTGGCGGCGTGCCAGGCGCTGTTGGCGGTGGGAGTGGCGGAGCTGGCCACGTATCATTTTCCGTGTCATTGATAATGACTCGCGGCGACGGTATAGGGAAAGACAGCGAAGTAGCTGCGGCAATCTGCCCGGCTTCTTGCTGTGCCTTTTGCGCAAACAGCGGGGCAGTAATAACAAACAGCAGTACTGTGAGCAAAAACACTTTCTTCATTTGAATATCCTCCTATGGACGTGAGATCTTGAAAGGAACGTGAATTTCCGAAAAATGTAGTTCTAATCGTAAACCATAAATAGTAGCACAAAAGACGAAAAAAGTCAAGACTTGTTACTGCCAGGCAAGCAAAAACCGCCCTGCTGAGCGGTTTTTTTGGTCGGATCCTGTCGTTTCGTCAACGCGTTTTTGAGGTCAAAACCTTGTTTGTCTTGAAGATGAGACCGTCTTTTTTGTTGGCGTCGATTTCGATTTCGTCACCGTTTTCGACTTCGCCCTTGATCATGGCTAAGGCGAGCTTATCGAGGATTTCTCTTTGCAGTGCACGTTTTAAGGGACGGGCACCATAGACAGGATCGTAACCCCGTTCTGCCAAAACCTTTTTGGCGGCAGGTTTGACCTTGATCATGATGTTGCGTTCGATGAGTCGTTTTTGAATCAGAGCAATTTGCAGGTCAACAATGTCATCGATATGCTTGCGCGATAGGGGATGGAAGATGATGATCTCATCAATGCGGTTTAGAAACTCGGGCCTAAAGTGCCGGTTCAGAATGTCCAGGACCCGTTCGCGCATTTCTTTTTCCGGAATTTCTTTATCTTTTTTTGCTTCGGTAAATCCGAGGCCGCGGGTGCGAATCATTTCTGAACCGAGGTTGGAAGTCATGATCATGATAGTGTTCTTGAAATTGACTGCGCGACCTTTGGCATCCGTAAGCTGGCCGTCATCCAATATTTGAAGCATGATATTGAAAATTTCTGGATGAGCTTTTTCGATTTCATCAAAGAGAATCACGCTGTATGGTCGTCTGCGGATGATCTCCGTAAGCTGGCCGCCTTCTTCATAGCCGACATAGCCTGGCGGTGAACCAATAAATTTCGAGACAGAATGTTTCTCACTGTACTCGGACATATCAATGCGCACGAGAGCCCTTTCGTCATTGAACAAAAACTCCGCGAGCGCTTTTGCGGTTTCAGTTTTTCCCACCCCAGTGGGCCCCATGAAGATAAACGAACCAATTGGCCTGCGCTCTTCAGCGATGCCTGCCCGGCTTCTTCGAATCGCGTTGCTGATCGCGTCGATAGCTTCACCCTGTCCAATGATTCTTTTTTTCAGATCTGTTTCCATGTGCGTGAGTTTTTTGGTTTCAGATTCCAGCATTTTGAACACTGGCACACCGGTCCAGCGCGCCACGACATGCGCGATATCTTCTTCGGTAACTTTTTCCCGCAAGATCTTATGTTTGCTCTGCAGCCTGATGAGGTACTGTTCCTTGTCTTCGATCTCGCGCGTCAGCTTTGGCAGCTCGCCATAGCGAATCTCGGCAACGCGGTTCAGATCGCCGGCACGCTCCGCGGCCTCAGCCTTCATTTTCAGCTCATCAATCTTGGTTTTGTTCTCGCGGATCTTCGTTATGACTTCTTTTTCAGCTTCCCAGTGCAGCCGCAGGTTGCGCGCTTGTTCCCGGAGTTCAGCCAGTTCCTTTTCAATCCGCGGCAGTTCCGCATTGGCTCGTTCGGATTCCTCCTGTTTTAGAGCCTGCCGCTCGATTTCGAGTTTCTGGATGCGACGGGTCAGCATATCAAGCTCTTCAGGCATGCTGTCAATCTCAAGCCTGAGATTCGAGCCGGCTTCATCGATTAGGTCAATGGCTTTATCCGGAAGGAATCTGTCAGAAATATAGCGCGAGGAAAGTTGCGTGGCAGATATTAGTGCCTCGTCGGTGATTTTTACGCCGTGATGAACTTCATATTTTTCTTTGATCCCGCGCAAAATAGCAATCGTGTCCTCGACTGATGGCTCGGAAATGATGATTGGCTGGAACCGGCGCTCAAGCGCGGCGTCTTTTTCTATATATTTTTGATATTCCTTCAGGGTAGTGGCGCCGATCGCGTGGAGTAAGCCGCGCGCCAGCATGGGTTTGAGCATGTTCGAGGCATCAAGGCCGCCTTCCGCAGCGCCGGCGCCGACCACTGTATGCAGCTCGTCTATGAAAAGAATGATTTTTCCGGAAGATCGTTCAATTTCCCGCAAAACTGATTTCAAGCGTTGCTCAAATTCGCCTCGAAACTTGGCGCCAGCCAAAAGCGCGCCCAGATCCAGTGAAAGAAGGATTTTATTTTTTAGGCTCTCCGGTACATCGCCGGAGATTATCCTTTGCGCCAAGCCCTCCACCACCGCGGTTTTTCCAACGCCCGGTTCGCCGATCAGGACCGGGTTGTTTTTTGTGCGCCGCGAAAGTACTTGCATGACTCGCCTGATCTCTGCGTCCCTGCCGATAACCGGATCAAGTTTGTTTTTGTGGGCTAGCTCAGTGAGGTTTAGGGTATATTTTTCTAAAGATTGATAGGTTTGCTCCGGTTCCGGATTCGTCACCCGTTCGGATCCTCTGATTTCCTTGAGACTGTCGAGGACATCGTCAGCGCTGAGGTTGAACTGCTCGAGGATTCGTTTGGCTTGTCCCCCGCGCTCCAGAATGGCCAAGAACAAATGTTCGGTCGAAACATAGTCATCTTTTAGCTTGATGGCTTCTTTCATAGATTGCGACAGCACCTCATTGAGGTTGCGGGTAACGTAAATTTGACCCAGGCCCGAGGGAAAAGCCGCGATCTGGGGGACGATGCGAAGATGCTTTTGGATCTGGTTCTCCAAAAGCTTGGTGTCAATCTTGAGTTTCTCCAGAAGCGAGCCAACCACTCCGCCTTCCTGCTGAATGAGGGACAAAAGAAGGTGAAGAGAATCAACTTGCTGCTGGTCGTATTCCGAAGCTATGGTTTGGCTAGTAGCAATGGCTTCCTGGGCTTTTTGCGTAAATTTGTCGAGGGGAATCATGAGAGTAAATTTAAGTAATTTGTATCATACTATTATCACTCACCAACGTCAAGTGATAATCACCGCGATTTTATTGATAGGTTCATTATGTATAACATTTATGACGGAGGTCATGTGTAAAAGCACAATTATTTTCTAAATTTGCCGTGATACTTGTGATGAATCTCTTTTAATCGTTTGTTTGTCAGATGAGTGTAGATCTGCGTTGTAGTTATTGACGAATGGCCAAGAATTTCCTGAACAGAGCGCAGGTCCGCGCCAGCCTGCAGCAGATCGGTAGCCATAGTATGACGCAGAGTATGTGGCGTAATCGAGATCGAGATGCCAGCCAGCAGGGAATATTTTTTTACCAGCCTCTGGATGCTGCGGGCGGTGAGTGGAATTTCGTCGAGCATTTCTATTTCTTGGTTGTGACGGGCAAACAAGGCGGGGGAATTGTCACGACGGCGCTCGAGGTAGGATTTGAGGGCATGTCTTGCCGAAGGCGAGAGGAACACGACGCGGATTTTATCGCCCTTGCCTTTGACAGAGAATTCATCTTTTTTAAGGTTGACCTGGCCGCGTTTGAGATTTGCGGCTTCCGCGACCCGCAGGCCAGTGGAGAATAAAAGCTCGAGTATGGCCCGGTCTCGCAATCTGCGCAGTTCGTTTTTTTCAGCCACCACCGCTTTGAAAAGTTTTTCCAGGTCATCGGTTTCCAGGAACGCCACCTGCCTTGACGGAGTTTTGGGCAGCTCGAGTTTTTCGGCTGCCAAGGTTTTTATGTCAATCTTTGAAAGGTATTTTAAAAACGACCGCAGAGCAATGACGTGGTAGGTTTGCGTTTGCAGTTTCATGCCGCGCCCAAAACGGTCCGTGTGCCGGTTGAGAAAGAGGCGGAAGCTGCGCACGAGATCAAGATCGACCGCGGCCGGGGAATTGGCCTGGCGGCCTTTGGCAAATTCTAAAAATCGCTTCAGGTACAAATCGTAATTGCGGATAGTGAGCCTCGAGCGGTTTTTTTCCACTTCGAGATGCTCAAGAAATTGGGTTTTGTATTTTTCGAGTGGTGTCATTTTTTGTTTCTAAATAGAGGTCGCACAATATATTATAGCAGAATTTGCGCACGCGCGGTTGCGCAGGGCTCCTTTTTGTGCTATAATACAGGAGATAAACAAATAAATAATTAAATACATATGCAATACAAGCATTTTCTGCGTTTTTCTGCATTCATCCTGGCCGGAGTCGTTTTGATGACCGGTTTTTTTGTTGCGGAAAGTGCGTTCGCGGCGCAAAGCCCGGATGGCTCCCTCATCAACGCTAACGGCACGGTTTTTCTCATCACCGGCGGCCAGCGGCGCGCATTTCGGTCCCCGGCAGTATTTTTCTCGCATGGGTATAATTTTAACCAGGTCGGCGTCCCCAGCAGCGAGGACCTGGCTCTGACCGAGGGGCCGATCATGATTTTCCGCGACGGCACGCTCGTAAAGGGTCCGGACAATGAGCTCGTTTACCTGGTAACGGAGGGGAGAAAGCGCGGATTTACCTCGGCTGGCGGATTTCTCGGCCTAGGCTATTCGTTTGACAATGTTGTGGTTTCCAACGTGGAAACCTTTGCCGACCTGACAGAAGGTGAGGAAATTGTCGGCGCTGGACCATTCAGCAGTTCGCTTCGCCACCCGGCCGGAACCCTCATCAACGACAACGGTACTATTTTTGAAATGACGGCAACGGGGAGACGCGCATTTATTTCCGTAGAGGATTTTTATTCCCACGGCCACGATTTTTCCCGGGTCGTTCTCGCCCATGACGCTGATCGCTTGCTGCCGGTGGAAGCTATAGTTCGCCGCCGCGAGGTGATCATCCGAACCAGCGAACGTGGTCCCAGCTTGCCGGTTTTGTCCGGAAACCTAACGACTAGAGAAAGAATACCTCAAAATTTTAGCATATCAGCTGCTGATCCGGATGGGGACAGCATCAATTACCTCGTCTCCTGGGGCGATGGTTCGACTGATAGACAAACCTTTGCTTCCGGAGCAGATTACACAGTCGGTCACACCTGGTCGAGAGCCGGAGTTTATACCGTCCGGATTGACGTAAACGATGGCTATGGCCACTCTGCATCCAATGTTTACTATGTTTCTGTAAATTCAATCGAAACAACCTCGGCAGCCACATCAACCGTTTCAGTGCTTTCCCCGGCCGGGGGCGAGAATCTTGTTCTGGGACGCGACACCCTAAACATTCGCTGGTCGCCGGCTTTGCCTGGCGTGGATGTGATTCAGCTCGTTTCTGTCACGGGGCACGGCAGCATTGCCCAGCTTTACGGCCAGATGGTTCAAGGATACCCCACAAACACCAGCGGGCATTATGAATACAAACTTCCCGGCGACCTCTCGTTTATTCAGCCTGGAAGACACTATATAAATTTGATTCCGGCTGGCGGGGGAGCGCACGCGAAAAGCGCAGAATTTACCATTGCTTCACCTATCGCCACAGTGCCTCCGGTTGCAGGTCTGTATTCCATTGCCTCCGTGGACGGCCAACAAGGCTCATATGCTCCCGGGGCGCCGATTTCTTTCAAAGTCAAGGCTGTTGAGCCTGACGGCAGCATTGCCTCATACGCTGAGGGCTTTAATATCCAGGCCCATTTGTACAACTCTGCAGTGGGGATGAATCCGTCGTTTGAAGCAGCGAACGCCAGCTATGATGCTTCCACCGGATTTTGGACAGTGAATCTCAAGGCCCCGAGTGACATAAGCATTACTTACGAAGTAAAAGTTACGCTATATTGCGGGTCAGTGCGGCTCGATTCTTTGTGTGTGCAAAGGTATGGTTCGATAAAGGAACAGGCGAAAACGTTTCGGTTTAATCTGACGAATACCCCGGCAGTTCTGCCTTCAGTCCGGATTACTGCTCCGAATGGCGGGGAAAACTGGTATACCAACTGCACGACTTGCACAGTCAACTTTGACATGTCCAACATTTCAGGTCATCCGACCTATGTTTTGCAGCTTGTTCAATACGGGCAGATCCGCGGAACTCTGCACGCTGAGGCAAATAAGACCGTCTTTGTAGCGAATTCACCTTCAGGAATCATAGGATGGACTCCAGGTCAATATTACTATGGTGGATCACTGTACACTGGTGAGGGGGCGGGATACAAGATTCGTATCACTATGAATACCACGAGCGGAGCGATAACTGACGAGTCAGACACCACATTTAATATTCTGGCCGCCACCACTGCGGCTCCAACAGGCAGTCCAGCATTTTATAAAGGTCCATTTAAAACTTCAACAGTGAGCTGCGGCGACACCTATACCTTCCAGGTTGACGGCTACTCTGGCTCGCAGGTCTGGCTCACGCAGTACAAAGGCAGCTCATCTACGCCGAACTATGATGCTATCTATACTGTGCCAACAACCTACACCTCGATTTGCAACAAGGACGAAGGGTCATATACCAATTTCGTTTATCCAGTAGTAAGCGGTCAGAGAGGGGGCCTTCTGGGTGTGGCTTACTTCACAATCAACCCTGCTTCAACAGCCGTTGCACCGGCTCCAACAGGCAGTCCAGCATTTTATAAAGGTCCATTTAAAACTTCAACAGTGAGCTGCGGCGACACCTATACCTTCCAGGTTGATGGGTATTCGTCGTCACAGATTTGGCTCCTACAGTACAAGAACGGCAATATTCAGAACAATGGAGTTTTTACGGTACCGAGCACTTATACCTCAATTTGTCCAAATGATGTTGGCAGCTATACTTCCTATGTCTATACAGTGCAGAACGGCCAACAAGGCAGTTTCTTGGGAAGCACCTCCTTTAGCATTACAGCTGTGCAGGGTGCAGTCACTGCAAATCTTGTTCCCACTGCTCCAACAGTGAATATGCCAAAGTCGTTTCAAGCTGGAATCAGTCAGACAATAAGCGGCTATTCGCTTGACCCAGAAGGATTGCCAGTTGTCTATACCATAAATTGGGGCGACGGATCCGTAGTGGCTGTGCAGCATCTTGGCTCGGGTTATCCTTATCAGTTAAATCACTCCTGGAGCAGAGCTGGGGCATATATCGTTACCGTTACTGCGACTGACATGAGCGGCAATTCGAGGACTGCCGTAATAGGCATCAAGGTCAAATAGCAAGCAAAAGTCGTTGAAAAAATCCGCGTTGTTTGCAACGCGGATTTTTTATTGCAAATGATTGACAAAGCAAGCAAAATTTTATACAATTCCATTCCCAATACATAGGAGGAACCAAAGTGAAGAGGAAAAACGCCCGAACAAAACCTCGGCGCATTTTATGCATATGCCTTATTGCTGTGGGCGCTATTCTCACGTTCGCAATAATGCCATCAAAAAAAAGGCCTGTGGAGCCGCAAGTTACGCCGTCTATTGCCCCTGACCAGGAGGCCGAAATGGTTATCGTCATCACAGACGCACAAGGCAATGTTCGACTCACCATCCCTCAATCGGAGGCGGTGAGGCTAGTCAATGACCTGCTGGCCGACGTAAATCCATCAAACCCGAAGAATTCTTATATGACGCCGTTCATGGCAGAAAAGATCAGCTGGGTTTATACGGAAACCCAGGCTGGTCGCTTGGGGTTCAACCCTTATGCCGGACTCTTCACCACTTCGGACGGCAGACCTAAGGAAGCAACCATGATGACGTCAGGCTACACCTCAAGGAACAATGATGCACAGCCGCCGTTTATGCCTTTTGTTAATCTCTCGATATCGAGGCTGTTCATCATCTTGCGGGTCCAGCAAAATGTTGCGACGGGGTTTAACCAACAGGTGAAAAATACTTTCGCGCTGATGCTGGTTCACGAAGCAGTGCATTTGGAGCATACAGCAGAGTTCTATAACCAGAAGCGCACGACTGAAGAAATATCCCAGGAAGAGGCGAGAGCGTGGTTTGAGGTCAACATCAAGGCCGTGAGGCAATTGCGGGCGAGCGGCCAGCCGCTGGAATCGGATTTTATCGAAATCGACAATATCCTGCTACGCTGCCAGGACGACCCCCAGTGTCCACAGTTCTTGAAATATTTAAACGACTCGGGAAAAGTGCCAAGTTAAGTTAACCTTCACTAAAACAATCGGTCGTAAGGCTTACTTGCGGCCGATTTTATTTATAACCCTACAGGGGCTTGCCATATGTTTACGGCTATGGTAGTATTTTTGCATGCTTACAACTAAGGAAAAAGAGAATATCATCAAGAAATTTCAGACGCACAAGGGCGATACCGGCAGTCCAGAGGTGCAAATCGCGATTTTGTCGCGGGAAATTGAGCAGGTAGCCGAGCATTTGACCAAGCATAAAAAGGACAACCACTCCCGCCGCGGGCTTTTGAAAATGGTAGGAAACCGCCGCCGTTTGCTTCGATATTTGAAGGAAGAGGACGAGAAGCGCCACGAGAAGATTGTTGAAAAGCTTAAGCTGAAGAAATAAGCTGAACAATTAACAATTAACGGTCTCGGTTGGAAGAACGCTTGTTGAGAAATATTTGCAGCTCCAAGGCTCCAGATACCTCTCAGGAACGTTGTTCCAGAACCGGAACAAATATGTAATGCCAAAAAAAGAATATTCAGCTGAGGCCCAAATTGGGACAAAGACCTGGAATCTGTCAACGGGTAAATTTGCCATGCAAGCAAACGGTTCCGTGGTAGTAAGAGCGGGAGACACCATGGTCATGGGGACCATCGTCCTTGGACGCCAACGGGATGGAATAGATTATCTGCCGCTCATGGTTGATTATGAGGAAAAGCTCTATGCTGCGGGAAAGATCAAGGGTTCGCGCTGGGTCAAACGCGAAGGCCGTCCTTCTGATGACGCGATTTTGCGCGGCCGCGTGATTGACCGCAGTATTCGTCCAATGTTCAACGATAATATACGCAACGATATTCAAGTCGTGGTCACGGTTCTTTCTGTTGACGGTATAAACGATCCTGACGTGCTCGGGCTCAACGCTGCCTCTGCCGCGATCGAGGTTTCTGATATTCCCTGGGATAGTCCGATCGCTGGCGTGCGGGTCGGGAAGATTGATGGGAAACTCGTGCTCAATCCCTCCTATGCGGAGCAAGAAAACGGCAGCACGCTGGATCTGATAGTTTCAGGCACAGAGAATCATATCATCATGGTTGAAGCAGGCGCAAAAGAAGTGCCGGAAGCAGAAATACTGGAAGCAATCGCTTTCGCGCAAGGCGAGATTAAAAATATTGTCGGGCTTATAAAAAAACTTGCCAGTGATGTTGGTAATGCCAAGGTAGAAATAAAAACTTTCGCGCCGCAAGCTGAGCTAGTGGAAAAATTTTCTGCCTACAAGGACGATCTCGCCGCGGCTCTCTTCAAGCCGGAAAAAACGGATCGCGAAAAGGCGATGAATGATCTTCGTGACAAGGCAGTGACTGAGCTGGCTGGGGATGACGCGGCACTCAAAAAAGAAGTTGGGTACATCTATGATAAAAAAGTCAAAGAATTGCTACAGGGCGCTATATTAAAGGATTCAAAACGGGTTGATGGCCGAGTGCTGGATGAAATAAGGCCCATCAGCTGCGAGGTTTCAGTACTGCCGCGCGTTCACGGGACGGGTCTTTTTAAACGAGGCGAAACCCAGGTGCTGACCACAGCGACGCTGGGCGGGCCCGATGACGTGCAGCTGCTCGAGGATCTGGATACGATCGATGAGCGCCACAAGCGCTATATGCATCACTATAATTTCCCCGGCTATTCTGTCGGCGAGGTTCAGCCTTTGAGATCTCCGGGCCGCCGCGAAATCGGCCATGGCGCGCTGGCTGAACGCGCGCTCGAGCCAATGATCCCCAAAAAAGAAGATTTTCCTTATACGGTTCGCCTCGTGTCTGAAGTGCTATCGAGTAATGGCTCGACCTCGATGGGGTCAACCTGCGGCAGCACATTAGCGCTCATGGACGCAGGCGTGCCGATTAAAGCGCCTGTGTCAGGAATCGCGATGGGTTTGGTGCTTGATACTAAAACCGGCAATTTCAAGATTTTATCAGATATTCAAGGCATTGAGGATGGCAACGGACACATGGATTTCAAGGTTGCCGGCACCAAAGATGGCATTACCGCGTTGCAGCTTGATATCAAGGTCAAAGGCCTCACTGTCGAGATCCTGAGCGCCGCTCTCGAGCAAGCGAAAGCCGGCCGGCTGTTTATCCTAGAGAAGATGCTCTCGGCCATCCCAGAGCCGCGCAAGGAAATGTCTCCCTTCGCGCCACGAATAACTTCTTTTTATATCAATCCGGAAAAAATCCGCGAAGTTATTGGTCCGGGCGGCAAAGTCATAAACACAATCATTGCCGAGACCGGCGTGAAGATTGACATTGAGGATGACGGTCTTGTAATGGTGACCTCAAACAATGAGGAGGGCTCAAAGAAAGCGGTTGATTGGATCAAAAATCTAGTGCGCGAGGTCGCGGTAGGCGAAGAGTTTGAAGGCAAGGTTGTAAAAATTTTGGATTTTGGGGCTTTCGTGCAGATTCTGCCAGGACAGGACGGCATGATCCATATTTCCGAGTTGGAGAATCACCGCGTGGAAAAGGTTACCGATGTGGTAAATATTGGCGACACGGTTCGAGTCAAAGTCATCAATGTTGATGAAATGGGGCGTATCAACCTGTCTCGCAAAGCTTTGCTGCCAGGATACAATCCTTCCCAAGGCAGCGATCGCGGACAAAGACCGCCTCGCAGCGGCGGACGGCCTGGTGGCAAGCCAAATCTAGACCGCTTCGTACAGCGGTAAAAACAGCCAATAAAAAAACCCCACTGCCACGAAAATTATTTAGTGACAACGGGGTTCTACCCTGAAGCTATATAAACGCCTAACCTCGTTTGTATAGCTTTTTAATTTTCCGCCCGAATTACCCAAGCATATTGGTGGGGACCGGAGGATAACGCATTTTGATTGGCATTTCCTCAAGCGGCCCAAGTCTATATATTTCTGTTAAAGCCTGTAATAATTCAGGATCGGAATATGACGCGCTTCAATCGCGCTTATCCATAGTGCCTGCTGGTGCTTTTCGAGTCATTGTGCGGTTTATCCAAACAATTGGTTAACCGGAACCTGAGAATTTGTGTTTTTTGACTCCACGTCAGCACTGATTTGATACATGAGAAGCGCTAGGACAATCTTGATAGCATTATGAAATGAGCGCGGGTCGAGTCCGATTAGCTTCTCAATTTTGTCAAACCGGTAATACAACGTGTTCTTGTGTATATTGAGCTTTTGCGCCGTCGCTTTAAGATCGAGGTCAGCCGAGAAATAGGCGGACAGGGTTTTTAGCAGGGGCGGTTTTTTAAGCAGACTCTTTAAGTAATAGTTAATAAAATATTGCTGCTCTGCCGCGGGAATCTGGTTGATCATTTTCGCCAATATCACCTCGCGATAGAAAAAAACATGATTGACGGGATAAAGTTTTTTCCCAAGCGACAAGGTGATTTTCGCCTGATTGTAGGCTTTGAGGAGCCCGTCCAGTCCCGCGTGAAAATTGGGGACAGCCAAAAGCGCTGTTTCCCCGAGTGAATTCTTTATCAGTCCCGGAATGGTATCAGCGTTATTGAGGACCTGCTCGTGAGTTTTTTGGCCACTCTCGGGCGGAGCCGCGATGAGCACGATGAAATTATCACCGCTGAAATAAGTCACTAAGATATCTTCGAGCGACGCGCCATACGGCTTGAAGATCTGCTGAATGGTTTGCTTGTAATGTTCAACCTTGGCTTGCTCTGTTTCCTGCGGCACGATATTTTGGCCCAAGAGTTTTTGCCAAAATCCGGGAATGTTTATTAGGACCACAATTCGATCTCGATCCAAGCCGACCTTGTAGTAGTGAATGTCAAGAAAACGGCTCTGTTCCAAGGGCTTGGTTTTATCATTTTCCTGCCCCTCGAACAAATCATAGAAAAATTTGTCGAGCACTTGCGACGTGGTCGGAAGCATGCGCAGCACCATGACCTGGTGGATAAGAAGCTCAGCAAGGGATTTGGCGAGGTTGATCTGCTCTTCAGTTACCCGCCCATTGTCTTTGAGGATGAGGCTGCCGACGACCTGGTTGTCATATATGAGAGGAGTTGCCCAGGCTGTGACTTCAGCCTCCAGTTCGCCTTTTGGCAGGGGCATAGTTTTGTTGTTTTTCAAAACCAGGGCTGTAGTAGGCAGGTGTTTCCCAAAATTTTTGATTTCACTGTCGGCAACAACAGTGCCTGTGAGATCTGTTATTGCCACATCCTGATCCAATACGCTTTTTAGCTTGTCAATGATCGCGGATGAAGCCAGTTCAATAAAGTTCACTTTATAACTCCCTCGTAGTTAAGTAATGCTAGATAAATTGTACAGAATATCCAATTATTCAAAAATCCCTAATTTAACCCAAAAAATACAAGTTTATAATATGGTCTTTTGTGCATTTTGTACAATTTTTTCTGTTTACTCGATTTGCGAAGCGAAATCGGAAATGGGATAATAAAACTTGCCATATGGAAAAAATCGCATTAAAACATGATTTAGACGAGGAACTGGCAATTGCGAGGCAGAAAATTGAGTCCCTGCAGAATCGGGTTGTACAGATGGAAAGCGAGCACGACCATGCCAAAGCCATCGCGTCCGCCTTAAGACAGAGTGAAGAACGGTATAAATACTTTTTTGAGAACAGTCCGATGGGTATTTACCGTACGACGCCTGATGGCCGCATTTTGCTTTGCAATCCGCAGTTGATCAAAATGCTCGGTTACGATTCCTTGGAAGAGCTGCGCACCAGAAACCTTGAGGCCGAAGGGTTTGATCCACAATCCCCGCGTTCACGCTTCAAAGAGCTGGTAGAGATGCAAGGCGAGGTAAAAGCTTCAGAAGCTGCGTGGCGGCGCAAAAACGGCTCGATAATCTACATTCGCGAAAACGCGCGGGCTGTAAAAGACGAGGACGGGGATATTATTTGTTATGAAGGCACTGTAGAGGATATTACGGAGCGAAAACAGCTGGAAAAAACAAAAGAGGATTTCATTTCGTCGGCTGCTCACGAGCTGCGGACGCCGCTAACGGCACTGCAGGGATATCTGACGCTGCTTGAAAAAGAGCATCACGGAGTTTTGGGCAAAGAGCAGACATATGTCGAAAAACTCGTCAGAGCGGCGAAAAAATTACACGATGTGGTAGAGGATTTACTGAGTGTTATTAAGCTAGAACACCGGCCGAAAATGGAATTTTTGCCCTTTGAAATCAGCCCCATCATTGACGAAGTCGTGAACGAATGGCGGATCAAAGCAAAGAACGACAACAAAACTCTGTTTGTGGAAATGCACGAGGATTATCTGTTAAGCGGCAACCCAGATCACACGAAAAAGATCATTTCGAATCTCGTGGGAAACGCTCTCAAATACACTGAATCAGGCGCTGTAATAAAAATAAGCTGTAAAAAATCAATAACGGAAAGCGGCCCGATAGCAACTATTTGCGTGCAAGACAATGGCGTGGGCATTGCCAAAGACTATCATCAAAGCATCTTTGAAAAATTTTTCCGCGTTCCCAATGCGCTCTCCATAAAAGCTGGAGGCACTGGCCTGGGACTTTATATTGTCAAGCAGTTGGTGGAAATGCAAAAAGGCCGCATCTGGGTAGATTCTGAGTTGGGGATTGGCAGCCGATTTTGTTTCACCTTACAATTGCTGGAAGAATCTAAACAGTTACCTTTAATCTAAGGATCCCAAAGAAATGACAAAAAGAAAAAAAATATTGCTAATAGAAGACGATCAGGATTTAGCTGAACTGTATGACGAGGTTTTGTCCGCGAAATTTGATGTCGAAATCGCGCATGACGGCAAAGAAGGCCAGGAGCTCGCCAAGAAAAAGCCCGATCTAATATTGCTGGATATTCTACTGCCCAGCATGAATGGTTTTGAGCTGCTCAAGGCTTTCAAAAAGGATCAAGACACAAAAAATATTCCCGTCATAGTTTTGACAAACCTTGGCAGCAAGCATGTGGATGATGACAAAAAACTCGCACTACTGCTGGGCGCAGAGGATTATCTGGTCAAAACTTATCATCAGCCCCAGGAAATACTCGAGAAAATTTCCGTTTATTTGCCAACCTAGTTGTAACCGTTAAGCTGGAGGGGGTTAATTACTGATAAAGCGCGAGCAACTCGGAAAAGCTTTCAAACTCTATTGATCTTCGGACCTTTTCCATAAAATCCAAATAAAATCTTAGGTTGTGCATAGTCGCGAGGCGAATGCCAAGTGGTTCGCCGCTCATAAACAGATGACGCAGATAAGCGCGGTTATGATGGCGGCAGCCGTAGCAGGAACAGGTGTTGTCAATCGGCGTGAAATCCTCGGCATATTGTTTGTTTAAAATTTTCAGAGCAGCGTAACCGGCACCATTGCCGTTTTTTTGATTGATAAACAGCTCGCCGTGCCTGGCATTCCGGGTCGGGATCACGCAGTCAAACGTATCCATGCCAAGGGCGATAGATTTGATGATTTGTTCCGGGTAGCCGACGCCCAGCAAATGCCGAGGTTTATCATCCTCCAGATAAGGAACAGTAAAATCGATCACACGGTACATGATCTCCGGGTCGTCTGCCACCGCACCAATCGCCAGCCCTCCGATACCATAGCCATCAAAACCGATTTTTTGCAAGGCCCGGACGGATTTTTTTCGCAGATATTCGCGGTCGCCGCCCTGTACTACGCCAAAAAGTTTTTGACCGGGATTGACGCTTTCAGGCGTAATCTTTTCAAACTGTTTTTTTGCTCTTTCCGCCCATTTCAACGTCAGCTCGAGCGAGCTCTCGAGTCGCGTCTTGGTAGCAGGCAGGCCTGGTACATCATCAAGCACGACCGCGATATCAGATCCCAGGTTGGATTGGATCTGAATCGATTCCTCAGGGCTGAGGACATGAAGCGCACCATCAAGCTCATTTCTAAACTCCACGCCTTTTTCAGTAATCTTTTTGAGGGTTGGTTTGCGCTCGCTAGTGCTTTCGGTAATTTTTTCTCCAAGCGAATACACCTGGTACCCACCGGAATCAGTAAAAATCGGGCCGTCCCAGCCCATGAATTTATGCAGGCCGCCGGCCTTGTTAATCAGCGCGTCTCCCGGCCGCATCCACAGATGATAGGTGTTAGCCAAAATCATTTCCGCGCCCCAAAACCGCAGCTCCTCCGAGGTTACGGCTTTGACGCTGCCCCTCGTGCCAATCGGCAAAAATGCCGGAGTTTTTACCGGGCCGTGAGCAGTATTGATTATCCCAAGCCGGGCCTTTGAGTTGATGTCGTTTTTGAGGATTTGGAAGAAATCCATTCCTATCCCAGTGCTTTCAATAGCTTCGGTATTTCGTTTTTGGCCACATCAAAAACAATCGCCAAATCAGTGTCCATATAATCGTGCACCAAGCGATCGCGCATTGCCATGGCTTTTTTCCAGTCTACCTTGGGATACTGACTCCGCGCATCATCTGCCAACCGTTTTGAAGCTTCGCCTACATTTTCAATTAATTTTATAACTGACAGCTGCAGCTTCTCGTCAGCCGCAAAATCATCAAAGCTGGAATTTTTTGTGAACGCAATAATCTTCCCACAAAATTCCTTTATCTCCTCAAGATATATTTTATCTTTGTCCATAAATTATTTTCAGGTCTCGCTCAATTTGTGGACGTAAAAATTTATTTACACCTCCCTCGGTAACCAGATCAACCTCCCGCCCCAGAGTTTTGCGCAAATCTTCATCCAGCTGGAGATAACCGGCAAAGGTCGCTGGACCCGTAAATTTTACGAGAATATCTACATCACTCTCGGGCCGTGCTTCGCCTCTTGCTACACTGCCAAAAACGCCCGCATATTCAACGGAATTCCTGCGCAATACCGGACTCACCGCCTTTTTTAATTCTTCAATAGTCATGAGGTAACTGTACACACTCTTGACAAAATCGTCAAAATATGCTAACATTGCCAGTTATTGAGTCTAGCAGTTTGATTATCAAAGCGTTTTGGTTGATAGTTAAACTGCTCGTCTCAATTCCGAGATTGAGTATTTCAATAAGGAGGATGTGCCGATGGAAACACCATTGACCGCATCTGCTCAGAAAATTGACAAGCTGCATGATCGATTGATGATTGCGGCGCAGAAGTCTGGGATTCCCGATGCAGTTTTTCAGAAAGCCCTGGAGTATCCAGGCACGGAACTCGAAGACAAGATCGCCGCTTTTATGATTGAGTTTTCCAAAAAAGCAAGCGGTATAGTTACGCCGATTGCGGCAAAGGACACCGGACTCATTCCGCAAGGGTGGAAAGTCAAAAAGGGCGGTGACCGTCTCGAAGGCGACGTTGACCTCGCCAAGCTCGATTACAGCTCATGTCCCGTTCGCGATGACGAGGAATACGTTAGCGGCGAGACCATGATGAAGCGCGCGAAAGAAGTCAATGCAATCGGCAGTGTCGGTTTGGCCGCAGACTTGCTCAAAGCCCAGGACGAGGGAAAAGAGATTTTCCCTGTCGAGTCCCGCGGTGTGCACTACTTCATCATGCCGCTTACCGAGTTGCAGGACGACGATGGCGACGATGGCAGCGGCAACGTGGCTTACTTCAACTGGAATGGCAAGCGCTGGAAGCTGAACTTCAACTGGCTTGACAACAACTTCAACCGCAACGATCGGTTCCTGCGTCGCCGCTATTATCTTCTTGCTCCTACTTCGGTGGGAGCTTCTTTTATGAATTGTTGTTTCTGCCATCCGCCTAGCATCTTTCCAACCTCCACTAGCGGCGAAGAAATCGCAATGTATCTTTTATTATCCATGGCTTTTAGTTCCCAAGCCAGTTGCAGAAAGAATTTCAGAGTGTCGAGTTTGATGCTGGCTTTTTGAATGATTGCCATTTTGCTTTCCCTGGCAAAATCGGCGGTGAGAATAAGCTCTATCACATCAGTAAAGAGCAGATTGATTTTTTCTCCCAGAGAGTATTTGGTCAGTCTAGGGAGATGTACCAGCATATTGTGCCACAGTTTGTAAGCATCGCTGGCTTTTTGTAAAATAGGGAGATTGGCTGTGGATAAATTTCCGTTGGGGGGAGGGTTCATTTATCAGCATGGCGGTTACAAGGCATTTAATATCTCTGATCCCAAGCCGCGCAACATTCACAAAGCCAGTGTTCGAGACAGGGTATTGCATCATGCAATTTACCGGCAACTTTATCCTTTTTTTGACTGGACATTCATTGCCGATTCGTTTCTGGGGTTTACTAGCCATGGCAATGCATATGAGTTAGGGCAAGAGATTGGAAATTGGCATAGTTTATGGAAAGAAGGCTAATTTTTTGTTATTATGCACAATATGTCAGTTACACTGGAAAAAATCGTTAATTTATGCAAGCGGCGGGGTTTTATTTTTCCCGGCAGCGAGATTTATGGCGGGCTGGCAAATAGCTACGACTATGGACCTCTGGGCGTGGAATTGTTTAGAAACATCAGCGATTTGTGGTGGAAAAAAATCGTTCAAAAAAGATCGGATATGGTGGGTATGAGAGGTCCGATTATCATGAATCCCAAGGTTTGGGAAGCTTCAGGCCACATAAAAAACTTCACAGATCCTTTGGTTGAGTGCAAAGTATGCCACATGAGGCTGCGTGTGGATAAATCAAAAGAGATCGCCGCACACCAAGAAACCCATAAGGGTAAAAAGGCGGAATGGACAGAACCGAAGAATTTTAATTTATTATTTAAAACATTTATTGGCACCACTGAGGACAGCAAGTCCACGGTTTATTTGCGCGGCGAAACGGCGCAAGCGATGTTTACTGATTTTAAGCTCGTAACCGAGAGTATGCGGCGGAGATTACCTTTTGGAATCGCCCAAATCGGCCGCTCATTTCGTAATGAAATTACGACTGGCAACTCAATTTTTCGTATGAAAGAATTCACGATCGGAGAGCTAGAATATTTCGTTAAACCCGGAGAAGACGATGAGGCGTTTGAGGGCTGGCTTGCTTACCAACAAGAATTTTTTGTGGAATTGGGACTGAAGAAGGAAAATTTCAAAACTGTTGAGCTTCCCACAGAAGAACTGGCGCATTATTCCAAGCGGACAGTGGATACATATTATAATTTTCCATTCGGCTGGGACGAGATAGCGGGGATTGCCAACCGCACTGACTATGATCTAAAAAATCACATTGAATTATCCGGAGCCGATTTGAAATATAAAGACGAAAAAACCGGTGAGGAATTCATCCCCTATGTAGTGGAACCGACATTCGGTCTTGATCGTATCATGCTCGCTGTACTAGCTGACGCCTATACTGAAACCGAAGCCAGGTCCGGCAAGGAGACGGCCGTGCATGAAACTGAAATCACCTTGCGCCTGCCCAAAGCGCTTGCGCCGATAAAAATCGCGGTTCTGCCGCTCTCCAAAAAAGAAGAACTGATCAGCCTAGCGCAAGAGATTTATGGCGATTTGAGAAAGCGGTGGATGGTACAGTATGATGAAACTGCTTCGATCGGCAAGCGCTATCGCAGGCAAGACGAGATTGGCACGCCTTATTGCGTAACAATAGATTTTGACTCCTTGGAAGATAAAAAAGTGACGATTAGAGACAGGGATACAATGGCTCAAGAACGAGTCGCTATAGCCGAACTAATAAACTATTTTAGAGAAAATTTTTCCAGTCTCTAATTGTCATCCCCGACTGGATCGGGGATCCAGAAAAACTGGATTCCCGCTTTCGCGGGAATGACGCATCTATGGATAATCGTATCAAAAATTTGCAGGATTACCTCAGACAAAACGCGCTCGACGCGTTTTTGGTATTGACTAAGCTTAACCGGCAATATGTGTCTGGTTTTACCGGTTCTATGGGCGTGGTGTTTGTCACCAGAAAGAGTGCGGAATTGTATGTTGACGACCGGTATACTATCCGGGCCAAACGCGAGTCAGATTTGAAAGTGAAAAAAATTGAAGAGCTCAAACTCGCTGGCCGCATTGGGATCGAGGACCGGATCACTGTTCGGGAATTGGCAAGTTTGAAAAAAAACCACAAAGCCAAATGGATAGTTGCCACAAACGTGGTTGAGGATTTGCGCGCTGTTAAATCAGCAAAAGAGATTCAGTGCATAAAGAAAGCCCAGCGGATAGTTGACGCGTGTTTTGCGCAAATAAAAAAATATGCACGGGTGGGAATGACAGAAATCGAGATTTCGCAGCAGCTGGAGAGAACCGCTATCCAGCACGGCGCTGACGGCATGGCTTTTGAATCGATCGTGGCCTTTGGGGCAAACGCAGCTGCGCCCCATCACCTTTCAGGAAAACAAAAAATCAAGCGCAACAATTTTTTACTTCTTGATTTCGGAGTTCTGGTAAAAGGATATCATTCGGATTTCACTAGAACCCTGTTTATCGGTTCACCTAGCAAAAAACAAGCGCAGATTTATAACACAGTGCTGGTGGCGCAGAAGCGGGGAATTGAAAAAGCGAGATTAGGGAACAAAGCTTCGGTGGTGGACAAAACGGCACGACAATATATTGATGAGGTGAGTGATTGGCGTAACAAATTTACCCAGCACCAGCTTCGTGGTGCTGGGTTTACCCACAACACCGGGCATGGTGTTGGCTTGGAAATACACGAATTGCCGAATTTTTCACCAAAATCAGACGACATTTTGCTCAGCGACATGATTGTCACGGTTGAGCCGGGGATATATATTGAAGGCTGGGGCGGGGTAAGGATAGAGGATATGGTATTGATAAAGAATAAGGACAACGAGGTATTATCAAAGTCGCCTAAAGATATAAAGTCGATGATAATTAGCTAATGTAAAATGCAAAATGTAAAGATCAAAATGACAATTAAGAATTTTAAAATTTTACACTGTCATTTTACATTTTGATTTTTTAATTTTGAATTGATGTTTAAAAAGCAAATATTAAAGAACGGTCTCACAGTTCTCAAAGTTCCCATTAAAGGCGCGCAATCTGTGCTCGTGGACATGTTTGTGAAGGTCGGTTCACGGCAGGAAGAAAAGCGCGTGAACGGTATATCTCATTTTTTAGAACACCTCTTTTTCAAAGGGTCAGAAAAATATCCGACCGCGCAAGAACTGTCGCACGCTCTTGACGCGATCGGCGCGGAGTACAATGCCAACACCGGCAAAGAACATACGCAGTATTACATCAAAGCAGCAAAAAAGCATTTGCCGTTTATTTTCGAGGTCCTGACAGATATGCTGCAGCATCCGGTTTTTGATGCGGCTGAAATCGAGCGCGAAAAAGGCGTGATCGCTGAAGAGATTAACATGTACGAGGACACACCAATGCGCCATGTGGAAGACGTTTTGGAAGAGATAATGTGGCCAGACCAGCCGCTGGGCCGGAACATTGCCGGCACCAAACCGATCGTTTCCAAAATCAGTCGCCGGGATATTTTCGATTACGTAAAGGCATATTATCAGCCCGAAAATATGATTATGGCCGTAGCCGGCGCTTTTGATGAAGAGATTTTTGACAAGCTCGTGTATCTGCATTGGAGCAAGCTGAGCAACAAAAAGGTCCCAAAATGGATAATGGCCGTGGAGAAGAAGGCTGGCCCGGCGCTGCGCATCGCTCCGAAAAAAACCGAGCAGATGCATTTAGCGCTCGGTTTCAAGTCTTATGAATACAACCATCCCAACTATATTCCGCAGCTGGTCCTCGCCACAATCCTAGGCGGAGGTATGAGTTCGCGGCTGTTTACGGAAATCAGAGAGCGCAGAGGTCTTGCTTATTACGTAAAAGCTTCAAGCTCCAATTATCAGGATACCGGACTATTTGTGGTGCAGGCCGGCGTGCGCCAGGGGTCGCTCAGTGAATCCATCAAGGTCACGCTTGAAGAGCTCAAAAAGATCAAGCAGGAAATCGTTCCTGACCGTGAGATGAAAAAAGCCAGAGAATACATCAAAGGAACACTGACGCTGTCGCTGGAGGACAGTGAAAATCTGCTTGGCTGGTATTTGGAGCAAATCGCGTTTCGTAAAAAAGTTTTAGAGCCGGAGGAGGCCTTCAAGGCCATAGATAGCGTGACAGCCAGAGACGTGCAGCGGGTCGCGAAAGAAACATTTGATGCCAAAAAACTTAATCTCGCGGTTGTTGGCGCCGGCAAACCGGCGGAAATCCAAAAACTGCTCAAGCTTTGATTATTGCCGTTTTTCCGCTAGAATTAGGGCAGTATGAATGAACCGCAGAACGTCAACATCCACATCTCTACCACAGCGCTCATAAAAGTCGCGATAGTGGCTTTGGTGTTGGTTTTGATGTACATCATCCGCGACATAATTCTCATGCTGGTGGTGGCGATGATTTTAGCATCAGCAATGGATCCGCTCGTGGATTGGCTATACCGCAAGGCCAGATTTCCCCGGGGAATGTCTGTGATTATGGTTTATTTATTTTTCCTTGGCCTTTTAGGGTTAGTGGTTTATTTCCTAATCCCACCCATGGTCGAAGAGTTCAATATGCTTTCCAGCCGTATTGAGGATTTCCGCCATGACCTTTCAACTAGAGCCAGCACGCTTTCGCAGGCGTTAAATCAGCTGGGGTTAGCTAGGGGACTTTCCGCGCTCGGCCAGAGTTTCTCGCAGCTCACTGAAGACGTATTTCAAAAAACCCTGGGCGTGGTTAATAGCTTTGTTCAGCTGGTCGGCATCCTGGTGTTTACTTTCTATCTTATCTCTTCTGAGAATGGCATGAAAAATTTCATACGGTCGCTCGTGCCTTTCAAACATCAGGCCTATATAATGGGCCTAACAGACAAGGTACAGAAAAAGATTGGTTACTGGCTTCTGGGACAGCTTGTGCTTTCCGGGTTTATTTTCGCTTTTACTTTTTTGGGACTCACCGCGCTCGGGGTTAAATACGCGCTCGCGCTGGCGCTCCTTGCCGGCCTTCTCGAGATTGTTCCTTATTTGGGACCCATTCTTTCCGGGATACCGGCAGTGTTTGTGGCGTTCGCGCAATCGCCAACTCTGGCAGTCTTCGTGATCATTTTATACATTCTCATTCAGCAGACAGAAAACTATATCCTGGTGCCAAAGGTCATGGGTAAAACAGTCGGCGCAAATCCTCTGGTGATCCTTTTGGCGGTCTTGATCGGTTTCAAGGTCGCTGGTATTATCGGGCTCTTGATGGCGGTGCCTATTGTTGGCGCGGTCAGTGTGTTTGTCAGCGATTTCCGGGAGCAGAGGTTGTAACGTGGAAAAATTTTATCTAACAACGCCAATATACTATGTTAATGCCCAGCCGCATATTGGCACGGCATACACGACGATTGCGGCTGACGCGCTTGCCAGGTTCTACCGCTTAGCTGGCACACAGACTTTTTTTCTGACTGGTACCGATGAGCACGGATCGAAAATAGAGCAGGCCGCCGCCGCCGCCGGTAAAACTCCCGAAGAGTTTACCGATGAAATGGCAGCGAAGTTTTCTTTAACCTGGGACATGCTTGATATCGCTCCTGATGATTTTATTCGTACGACTGAAGACAGGCACAAAAAAGCAGTTGTCTTGTTTTTGGAGCTTCTCAAAAAATCGGGGAAAATCTATGAGGACGAATATGAAGGATTATACTGCGTCGGCCATGAGGCTTTTCTTAATAAAAGCGATCTGGATGAAAACGGGCTTTGTCCGGACCATAAAAAAGCGCCGGAGAAGCTGAAGGAAAAAAATTGGTTTTTCAAATTGTCTGATTATGGAGAGATTCTGAAGCAGAGAATCTTGAGTAATGAATTTGTTGTCGCCCCAGAATCACGACGCAATGAGATTCTGGCATTTATTGATCAAGGACTCGAAGATGTGGCGATTTCGCGACCCAATGTTAAATGGGGGATAAAAATCCCATGGGATGAAGGCCAGACTGTTTACGTTTGGGTGGACGCGCTGTTCAACTATATTTCAGCCACTGATTTTCCAAAAGGCGAGAAATACAAACAATTTTGGCCCGCGGATCTTCACATTGTCGGCAAGGACATCACGCGGTTTCACTGCATCATTTGGCCGGCGCTCCTTGAGGCGGCAAAAATTCCGTGGCCGAAAAAGGTTTATGCCCACGGTTTTTTCACGATCAATGGGCAAAAGATCAGCAAGACCCTCGGGAACGTGATTGATCCGGTGGAGCTAGCTCAAAAATACGGTCCCGACACAGTGCGATATTTTCTGCTGCGCGAGATTCCGTTTGGACAAGACGGAGATTTTTCTATCGAAAAGCTGGAAGCGCGCTACCAGGGAGATCTTGCCAATGGCCTCGGCAATCTTTTTAGCCGAGTAACTACATTGATTGCCACCAAACTCGATGGAGTAGTGCCAGAGATTGTGCCAACCCCGCGCGAATTGAAAGATACTGCTTTGATGATGGCGGAGATGAGGTTCCATGAAGCTTTAGCGCGTATCTGGGAAGAAATCTCATGGGCCAACAGATATATTGACGAGACAAAGCTGTGGGAGCAGGCTGAGAAGAATCCGAAATTGTTTGGGGAAGTCATCTGCAGCCTGGTTGCGTTGCTAGGTGAAATTGCGGAAAAATTAGCTCCAATCATGCCAGAGACTACGGAGAAGATTAGAAAGGCATTGGCCGCAGATAGTATTGCCAAGGCCGAACCTCTGTTTCCCCGCCAGAAATGACAAGCCGATAATGCTCATCGATACTCATACTCATGTGAATTTTAAAGCGTTCAAGGATGATGCTGACGATGTTGTTAAACGCGCGCTAGACAGCGGTGTTTGGATAGTCAATGCCGGGACCAAATTTGAGACCTCGCGTTCGGCGGTTGAGCTTGCGGAAAATTATTCAGACGGTGTTTACGCTGCGGTCGCGCTTCATCCGATTCATTTGTTCGAGCACCGAGTGGACCTAGATGAGGAAGAGGCGAGTTTTCATACAGACGGCGAGGAATTTGAGGTTGGCTCGTTTCGCGATCTGGTTGCCAGATCCACTAAGGTCGTTGCGATAGGCGAGTTTGGCCTCGATTATTACCGTTTACCCAAAGAGCATGACCACGACGCAATCAAACAAAAGCAAAAGGACGTGATGATCAAACACATTGAGCTTGCCAAAGAAATTGACAAACCGCTCATGATCCACTGCCGCCCGGCTGAAGGGTCTATGGATGCGTACCAAGATGTCCTCAAGATACTCGACGAAAATTACCGGTCGCCAAATTTTGAAATTCATTGTTTTACCGGAGACGCTCCTACGGCCATGGAATTTGTGAAGCGCGGCGGGCTTGTTGCTCTCAATGGCATAATTACTTTTGACAAAACAGGCCGCAGCGACAAGGTGGTCAAGAATCTGCCGCTGGAATCTACGATTTTTGAGACTGACGCGCCTTTTCTGACTCCCTTGCCGCACCGCGGCAAACGGAACGAGCCGTCATATGTCAGATTTGTGGCTGAAAAGCTCGCGCAGATGAAGGGGATTGATATTTCCAAAGTTGAAGAGGTTACTACTGCCAACGCCCGACGGCTATTTAGAATTTAGCGGTCCCATCCGGCCGATTTTTTTCGCGGTTTCCTTTTTTCTAATTTTTGATTTCACACTACACAAAACCAAGCAATTGCTTGGTTTTGTGTAGTGATGTATTATATAGGAGTATGGCTTACCACAAAGACATCGCAAATACAATCCGGAATCTTTTGCCGAAGGAAAAGAGAAAACTATTGAATACCGAACAAATCATGAAATTAAAAAATGCAACGGAATTTGCTCTGATTTTAGCCGCGTCTCCTATAGCTATTAGTATGGGGAACCTCGGAGTTGAATTGATGAAAGGTATTGAGCGGTTATTTTACGATAAAAACGGCAGAAAATTGCTGCGAAAGGACAGTGAAGCAAAAGCTATTCGAACGGTTTATTATTTGAGGACAAAAAAATTCATCCGCCTGAGATGGGCGGGAGACGATTTTATAGTGTTTTTAACTAAACTTGGCAGGAAAAAAATTCAAAACATCAATTTTAATAATCTGACAGTTCCAAAGCAAAAACATTGGAACGGCAAATGGTGGCTGATTGCTGCCGACATACCGACAAAAAAACACAAAAGGGGAGCAGATTTGCTTCGCAATAAGCTGAAAGAAATGATTTTTTTTCCATTACAAAGGACTTTGTGGCTTTATCCTTATGATCCAAGAGAGGAGATACAGTATGTTGCTTCTCATTATCAGATAGCGCACTATGTCACAGCTATGGAGATTAACAGGTTGGACATCGACGATGAAAAAAAACTGAAAAAGTTTTTTCAGCGTACGGGGGTACTTTAATTTCACCACAAATTATTTATCCAGCACCTTCCAGAATACCCCGCAGCTTGCTGCGGGGATGAATGGCTCAATATAGCCTTCCTGCGGGGTGCAATACCCCGACAGGAAGGTGCTGGATTTATTACGCATTTCCAAGCAATTGCTTGGTTTTACGTAATAGAAATTGATTTTAGTGCTGTTTAGGCAAGGTTTTATTTTTTTAGGTACTGTGGTAAAATCCAAATATGGAACAGTTTATTAAAAACTTGGCCAAGGGAGCGGGACAAATACTCCGGCAAGGGTTCAAGCAAGAAATCCAAATCAAGCAAAAACAGGGACATTGGGACCCGGTGACGCAGTATGATCTCGCTGTAGATAAATTTATCCAGGACAGGGTAAGGAAGAAATTTCCTTCACACGGCATTTTATCGGAAGAAGGAACAGATATTAAAAACCAGAAGCATTTATGGATAATCGATCCGATTGACGGGACTCGTAATTTTTCTCGCGGAATTGCTTATTTTTGTATTTCGATTGCGTATGCGAAGAGCGGTGTTTTGTCAGCAGCAGCTGTTTACGATCCGATGCAGGACGAATTGTTTTTTGCAGCAAAAAACAAAGGCGCTTTTTTGAATGGAAAAAAAATAACAGTTTCGCCGATTAGTTCACCGGAGCATGCTCTGGATGTGTCTGATTTCAATTCATCGGTTTCTGTCGCCATGAAAAAAAAAGTGCACAGATTTCATTTGAAAACTAACGCGTGGAGCATACACAAAGGGGCGTCAGCACTAGATTTAGCAAATACGGCTGCTGGCAGATTTGATTTTGCGATTCAGATTGGCGCCTATCCATGGGATTATTCCGCAGCTGGATTGATTCTCAAAGAAGCAGGGGCAAAGACCACGGATCTGAAAGGCAAGCCTTACCGCTGGGATTCCAAGGAAATAATCGCGGCAAATCCGAAACTGCATCCAAAGATTCTTAAATTGCTGAAATAGATGAAAGCGTTCATAATCAATTTAGCCCGTGGTGCGGGGGCGATACTGCGAGAGGGGTTCTACAAAAAAAAGAACGTCCAGAAAAAGCCATCGCCAGACGGCTTTCAGGACATGGTCACTGAATACGATTTTGCGGCAGAAAAATTTATCATTGATGAAATTCGTCGAAAATTTCCGAGCCACGGGATTCTCGGCGAAGAGAGCGGTCATCTGAAAAAAGGAAAAAATTTTTGGATCATTGATCCGCTCGACGGCACACACGCGTTCGTCAAAGGCGTTCCGCAATTTAGCACCACTTTTTCTTTTGTCAGCGACGGCAGACTCAAACACGGTGTGGTTTATGATCCGATTCATGACGAGCTTTTTTATGCAGAGGCGGGAAAAGGAGCGATTCTCAATAACCGTAAGATTCGGGTAAGCAAAAAAGACAAATTGCAATACGGAAATTTTGCTTGCTATGTAGCCAGTCTCCTGGAAAAGAGGGAAGGAAATCACTATCGCAGGCTCATTTATGAACGCGTAATTTTTGAGGAGCAAATGTGGAATGACACCGCGTCTTCGGTCGCGCTAGGTGCAGCATATGTAGCGTGCGGCCGCAATGACGTGATTTTTGCGAAAGGTTTGAATCCTTGGGATATTTCTGGCGGCGCGCTGATAATGAAAGAAGCTGGCGCAAAGATTACGGATTTGCAGGGCAAGCCCTACAAATGGAGCAGTGATGAGCTGCTGGCAGGCAATCCCGTTCTCCACAGACAAGTTTTGAAAGCAATAAAATGAAATCTTACGAGCCGAAAAAACTAGAACAGAAATGGCAGAAATTCTGGAATCGGAAGAAAATTTATAATGCCAAGGATAAATCAAAAAAGCCTAAGAAATATATTTTGATTGAGTTTCCGTATCCCTCGGGCGAGGGACTGCACATGGGGCATTTGCGGCCGTATGTCGCAGGGGATGTGTATTCGCGTTACCAGCGGATGCACGGGGCAGAGGTAATGTACCCGATGGGCTGGGACGCTTTTGGTCTGCCAGCAGAAAATTTTGCTATCAAGAAGGGAGTTCACCCCAGCATAACCACAAAGCAAAACATTAAAAACGCCAAGCGGCAGGTGCAAAGCTGGGGAACATCATTTGATTGGTCACGGGAGATAAACACCACAGATCCTGATTATTACAAATGGACACAGTGGATTTTTTTGCAATTCTACAAAGCTGGCCTTGCCTACGAGGCGACCGGCCTGATCAACTGGTGTCCGCAGGACAAGACTGGTCTCGCGAACGAAGAGGTGATTGATGGAAAATGCGAACGGTGCGGCGCGACTGTGGAGAAAAAAGAACTGCGGCAATGGTATTTGAAAATCACGGCTTACGCTGAAAAGTTGCTTGAGGGGCTGAAAAATCTACCCGAGTGGCCTGATCAAGTCAAGCTGCAGCAGGAAAACTGGATCGGGAAAAGCGAGGGCGCGGAAATTGATTTTTTTTTAGATCAGCCTGCGGTGAAGCGGTTTGTGATTTTGCATGCGAAGGGAGGAGCGTCAACGGATGTGTTTTATCCGTGGCTGAAACATGAACTGGAGAACAAAGGATTTGAGGTGCAGGTTCCTGATATGCCAAATCCAGAGGAACCAGATGATCTGGTGCAAGCCGAATTTGTTAAAAAGCAATGTAAATTCGATGAGCAAACAGTGGTGATCGGGCATTCGTTTGGCGGCGTTGTAGCAATGCGGCTCCTAGAACAAGGAATAAAAATTAACCGCGCTATTTTGATCGGGACTCCATTTAGCGGCAAATATTTGGATGGAAAAGAGCGGCCAACAGTTACTGCTGCTGTGCAACGAGGATTTGATTTTCGAATCATAAAAAATAATTCCCTTGGTTTTACATTTTTGTATGATACCGGCGATCATGTTGTTCCTATTTCAGATGGTGAACAGTTTGCGGAAAAAACCGGGTTCGGCATATTCAAAGTCCGCGCTGAAGATTCGCATTTCCGCGCCAAGATTGAACCAGAGGTTTTGTCTGTTGCTTTGGGGGCAATAAAAATCTTTACAACTCGTCCTGATACGATTTATGACGCGACCTATATGGTTCTGGCGCCAGAACATCAGCTAGCGAAGGTACTGGCACCGCGTGTTTCGAATGCGTCAGAGGTTTTGAAATACATGGAAGAGGCCAGGAAAAAAACCGATATTCAGCGGTCAGCTCTGGAGAAAGAAAAAACCGGCGTGGAGCTGAAAGGCATCAAAGCGATCAATCCGGCGACCGGAGAAAAAATTCCGCTTTGGATCGCGGATTATGTTTTGATGGGTTACGGCACCGGCGCAATAATGGCTGTGCCCGCGCACGACGAGCGGGATCGCCAATTTGCGGAAAAATACAAGCTGGCGATCGCTGACAAGCCTTTGATACCAATTGACGAAGCCATAAAAAAATTCGGCAAGAAAAAGATTCAATACAAACTACGCGACTGGGTGTTCTCGAGGCAGCGATATTGGGGTGAGCCGATTCCGATTATTCATTGCACTGCATGCGGTACTGTGCCGGTTCCGGAAAAAGATTTGCCGGTGAAACTGCCCAACGTGAAAAAATACGAGCCGACCGGAACAGGGGAATCGCCTCTTGCCGTGATCGACAAATGGGTGAATGTAAAATGTCCGCAGTGTGGCGGGAAAGCCAAGCGCGAAACCAATACTATGCCGCAGTGGGCGGGAAGTTCATGGTACTATTTGCGCTACACTGACCCTGAGAACAAGAAAGAATTGGCCACAAAAGATCTGATGCAGCGCTGGCTGCCGGTTGATGTGTATTTTGGCGGCATGGAGCACACCACTTTGCATTTACTGTATTCTCGTTTTTGGAATTTGTTTTTGCATGACCAGGGGATTGTGCCGGTTGCCGAACCCTACACCAAGCGCGTGCCGCACGGCATTATTCTTGCTGAGGACGGCGAGAAAATGTCAAAATCGCGGGGCAACGTGGTCAATCCTGACGAAATCATAGAACTCTACGGCGCGGACACAATGCGCATATACGAGCTGTTCCTCGGGCCGCACGAGCAGACGGTGAGCTGGAACAGCCGGGGGATAATCGGCGTGAGAAGGTTTTTGGAAAAGGTTTGGCGAATCGCCCAGTCAGAATTGAAAGAAGCCGCGGACCTGGACACGGCAGTTCACAAAACCATCAAGAAAGCCACTGAAGATATCGAAGACTACCGGTTCAACACTGCTGTTTCTGCCTTGATGATTCTCATGAATGAATTTGAAAAGACAATCCCTACCAAACAGCACCTGCAAATATTTTTGCGGCTGCTCGCCCCGTTTGCGCCGCATCTCGCTGAAGAACTTTGGCGCTCATTGGGCAATAAACAATCGGTTCACCTTGCACCGTGGCCGGAGCTTGATGCTAATTTCGTCAAAGACGAGTTCATAACCATGGCCGTGCAGGTCAACGGCCGGGTCAGGGATACTATTCGCGTTGCTGTCAGCGCCAGCGAAGCGGATGCCAGGAAAACCGCCGAATCGAGTCCCCAGGTTCAAAAGCAGCTCGTCGGAAAAACCGTGGCCAAATTTATCTATGTTCCAGGAAAGATCATTAATTTCGTGGTGCTATAATGCAGGCAGTTATTTTGGCAGCGGGGCGGGGGACAAGGATGGGAGATCTAACAAAGGATACCCCCAAGCCGCTTTTGAAGTTGGAGAATGATGATCAAACTTTACTCATCAGAAGTTTGAGATCGCTGCCTCAGCAAATTAATAAAGCATTTGTGGTCGGTGGATACCAGGGTTCCCAAATTCAGGCTTATTTAAGAGAAATAAAGAATGTTGCAACGTTTTTAGATCTCGAATACGTCAATCAGCCTCACCTTAACGGGACTGCCGATGCTTTGTTTGCTTGTAAAGATAAGTTAAAAGACAAATTTTTGGTTATCATGGGAGACGATCTGTATTCTCAAGACGATTTAGAAAAGCTTGCTCGCGAGCCTCTAGGAATTCTAGTTTCGAGACTCGTTAAGGATGATCCAAGTTATGAAAACGCTATTGTTAAAGTGGAAGGTGGAAAATTAGCAAATATTGTGGAACGACAGCCGGGAAAGAAAGGCGATTTAGTTAATGCCGGAGCGTACATCTTAAATAAGGATTTTTTTAAGTACCCTCCAGTGTTAGCGGAAAATCATACTTCAGAATATGGATTACCCCAGACCTTATTGCAAATGGTTAAAGATGGACATAAATTTTCAGTTGTTGAGGCGACGTTTTGGAAGAAAATTTCCACGCCCGAAGATTTGCGACTCGCTACGTAAAACCAAGCAATTGCGTCAAAATGCGTAATGAAATTTTAAAAAAAGCAGTTGAATATTTGCGCGCTGGCAAGGCGGTGGTGTTTCCGACAGACACGGCTTATGGGCTCGCTGTGGATGCCACCAATCCGAAAGCTGTGAAGCGGCTGTTTCAGATCAAGCAGCGCCGGCCGGCAAAACCCGTTCATATTATCATAGCAGATCTTGCGATGGCAAAAAGATACGCCAAATTTACTCCAGTCGCAGAGAAATTATTTAAAAAATTTTTGCCTGGGCCGTTAACTTTGATTTTACCCCTCACCCCCCGCCTCGCCGAAGACGGCGAGTCGAGGCGGGCATCCCTCTCCCGCAAGGGGCGAGGTATCGCTTTTGGTATATTGTCTGCCGGGACTGGAACAATCGGCATCCGCATGCCAGACAACAAAATCGCGCTAGCACTCGTGAGAAAACTTGGCCGGCCGATTACTGCCACAAGCGCGAATATCTCGACCTCGCCAACCGCGTATTCCATTTCGCAGATAGAATGGCAGTTTAGGAGCGAAAAGCTCAAACCTGATTTGGTACTCGATAGTGGAAAACTTAAAAAAATTCAACCGTCAACTATGGTAAGATTAAAAAGCGGCAAAATCGAAATAATCAGGCGGGGGCCAATAAGCAAGAAACAAATACTGAAAGTACTGAAAACAAATAACTAATAACGAGTAACCAGTGCATCCGCTTAAATATTTTCACTATTTTACTTCTCGACCAACAAGAGAGGTGGAAGAGGTTTATTGGTACACAGCCATTCACAGCCTGGCATTGTCCATGGTTTTTATTTTTGAGCCAATCTATCTCTACAGCATCGGCTATTCCATCATGGACATTCTCTGGTTTTTCGTGCAGGTTTATGTCTGGTACGCAATCCTGGTTTCATTTGGCGCCGAATTTGCCAGCCGTTTTGGCTACAAACGTTCGATTTTTGTCGCGAATTTTTTTTATGTGGTATATTGGTTCGGGCTTTTTTCCTTGAAAGATTTTCCGCATTTATGGTACATGGTACCGCTGCTCCTGGCGCTGCAAAAATCTTTTTTCTGGCCGGCTTACGACGCTGACGTTGCGCTTAACTCGAAAAACCGGCAGCGCGGCCGCGAGGTAGGCATGCTATTCTCGCTTGTTCAAGTGGTATTTATTGTCGGTCCATTTCTCGGCGGCTTCATTGCGCACACATTTGGCTTTCTGTGGTTGTTTTGTGTTAGCGCGGTGTTGATGCTGGCTTCTGCTTATCCGCTTTTTCGCAGCCCCGAGATTTATTCGAAGCACGATTTCAAAATAAAAACACTTTGGAAGGTGATCAAGGAAAGAGAGACGAATTTTTTTGGTTACTGGGGTTATGCGGAGGACCTTATGGTTATGAGTTTATGGCCGATTTTTATGTTTATTGTCATTCCCAATTACCGCGATATCGGAGCAATTTCCATGATTGCTGGGGGCCTTGGGACTATGTTAATGTTATACGTGGGCCAGCTGGCGGATAAGACCAACAAACGGCGGCTCATATTGACGAGCTCCATTTTTTACGGCATAACCTGGATCTTCCGTTTCTTAGGCACTACAGTGCCAGCGGTGCTAGCTTTCGAAGTTTTAACCAAAGGAGCAAAAGATGTGCTTAATGTGCCAATGAATTCGCTAACCTTTGAGCGGGCCGCGGAAAAAGATCCTGACTACGCGATCGCGTACAGCGTTTTTTACGAGTTCAGCTTGTCGATTGGTAAGATCATCACCGCCTCAGTTGGGATTATTATTCTGAGTTTGGTGGCAAATGAAATAACCGGACTGTTTCTGATTTTTGCCTTTGCCGGGATATTAACTACTTTTTACGGATTATTAAGATGAACCTGTTAGAAATGTTGAGATGAGCAGGGATAAGATAAAAATTTTGAATCTGAAAATATTGCCGCGACTCATGTAAACAGTTCGGCAGTATTATTAATTTGAACCACATGACATACGAAGAACTAAAAAAGCAGGATCCAGAAATATACGAGATTATACAAAAGGAATCGCAAAGGCAAAGATTGGGCCTAGAGATGATACCATCGGAAAACTACGCGTCTTCCGCGGTGCTCGAGGCGCTTGGCAGCATTTTGACCGATAAATACGCGGAAGGATATCCTGGCAAACGTTACTATGGCGGCAATGTTCACATTGATGAGGTGGAGCGTTTGGCGCAGAAACGAGCAAAAGCTGTTTTTGGCGCGGACGGTTATCACGTGAACGTGCAGCCCCTTTCCGGTAGTCCAGCGAACCTTGCTGTCTATTTCGCGCTTTTGGAGCGCGGAGATACGATAATGTCCCTCAAACTTGATCACGGCGGACACCTGACACATGGCTCGCCAGTGAATTTTTCGGGAAAGAATTATAACTTTGTTTATTATCCGCTTGATCCAAAAACCGAGATGCTTGATTATGACGTTATCGAAAAATTGGTGATTGAACATAAGCCGAAAATTATTCTCACTGGATACACGGCCTATCCTCGGACCATTGATTTTGAGCGCATCGCCACCATCGCCAGCCACGCGGGCGCGATCTCTATGGCTGACGTGTCTCACATTTCCGGTTTGATCGTTGGCGGCGCGCATCAGTCGCCATTTCCAGCCATAGATATTGTCACGACTACCACACATAAAACTCTACGGGGCCCGCGGGCAGCCATGATTTTTTGCCGGGAAAAGTACAAAGAGCAAATCGACAAAGCTGTTTTTCCAGGGATGCAAGGCGGACCGCACGAAAACACGATTGCCGCGGTCGCTGTCGCTTTGGCTGAGGCCGGGAAGAGCGAGTTCCGAGACTATGTCCGGCAAATTGTAAAAAATGCCCAAGCCCTAGCCGAAACTCTGACCGCTGAAGGCCTCAAGCTGGTTTCCGGCGGGACAGACAATCATCTCATGCTCATTGATCTGCGGCCGTTTACAGCCGGCAGCGGCGTTTTTGTGGACAAAGCGCTCGAAGAGGTCGGGATCAGCACTAACAAAACCACTGTGCCAAACGATCCCATGCCGCCGTACTATCCATCCGGCATCCGTCTAGGAACACCCGCTCTGACCTCACGCGGTATGAAGGAAAAAGAAATGCAGGAAATCGGAAAAATGATCGCACGGATTGCCAAAGAATTTGGGCCAATAGAGCTTCCCCAAGAAAAAGAGAAACGAGCCGCCGCGCTAAAAGAATTTACCAGACAAATGACTCACACGGCAATCATCAAGGAAATCAAAGCGCAGGTTGAGGAACTTGCTGTTCGTTTTCCCGTGCCAGGAATAGATTAATGGAAATATTTCAAGCAATTGTCCTCGGGATCATCCAAGGGCTGACCGAGTTTCTGCCGATTTCTTCGTCAGCGCATCTTTTTCTCGTTCCATATTTTTTTGGCTGGGATTATCAGGGTATTGGGTTTGATATTGCTTTACATTGGGGCTCGCTCCTCGCGGTTTTGATTTTTTTCGGCAAAGATTACCTCAGGTACGCCAAAGCGATTTTTGTTCCCGGGCATCGCGACCGCAAACTCGCGATGTTTTTGGCGCTCGGCACTGTTCCTGCTGCCGTGCTGGGGTACTTTTTTGCAGACGTGATCGAATACAAGCTGCGGCATCCGCTCGTGACAGTGGCAACTCTCGCCGTTTTTGGCGTTCTGCTTTTTATCGCCGATAGATCGGGTCGCAAAGACGCTCACATTCATGATCTAAACTGGAAGAACACGCTCTTTATCGGGTTTGCTCAGGCCATTGCTCTAATCCCCGGCGTTTCGAGGTCAGGAGCGACAATTACCGCAGGGCTTGTGAGTCACCTGAAACGCGAAAAAGCGGCCAAATTTTCTTTTCTGCTATCTGGCCCGGTCATTTTCGGTGCGGGTCTCGTTGTGTTTCAAGATATTGAGAGAATAACAGCGCCGTTCGCCGCCGGATTTATAAGCTCAGCTGTGTTCGGCATGATTGCCATCAAGCTGCTGCTTCGCTTTATTTCTCAGCGATCGTTCGCGGTTTTTACGTGGTATAGGATAATATTGGCCATGGTTGTATTAATAGTATTTTTTTTGCGGGGATGAAAGAGTATCTTGCCAGCTTTGATAATCATGTCCTTGGCCTGGTAAATGGTTTTGCGAAGCGCTGGGATTTTTTGGATCAGATTTTTATCCATGCTGACTACTACGGAGTTTACGCTGCAATAGGGCTTCTGGTTGTGATGCTGGTTCGCAAACGCCGTTTGTTTTGGTCTGCATTTTTGTCAGCAGTCCTATCAAGGTTTGTCTTAGTAGAAGGAATCAGGTGGTTTTACAAGCGTGCGCGTCCAGGCTCGGTCATGGAAGAAATAAAAGCACTAGTAAACGTGTCAGCCCCAGCGTTTCCGTCAGGCCATACGGCGTTTTATTTTGCGGTTGCCGTCGCTTTTTATCCAGCACCTTCCAGAATACCCCGCAGCTTGCTGCGGGGATGAATGGCTCAATATAGCCTTCCTGCGGGGTGCAATACCCCGACAGGAAGGTGCTGGATTTATTTCTATGATAAAAAATACGGAATTATTATTTTTGCCGGCGCTGCTTTTTTGAGTATCGCGCGTGTCTACCTTGGCGCGCATTATCCCACGGATGTGTTAGCCGGCGCCGCGGTTGGCGTTGGGTCGGCTTACATTATTTCAAAGTTGTTCAGTCGTTACTTTCGTTATTGAAAAGTAGCTGAAAATAAAGTATAATTTTTCTTACGCCGCGGTGGCGGAACTGGCAGACGCACGGGACTCAAAATCCCGCGGTCGCAAGATCATGAGGGTTCGACTCCCTCCCGCGGCATTTCGGAAATAGCAAGCAACAAGAGGAAGCAGCCTCGCTTCGCACGTCTTGGGGTATGATCAGCAGGCATTCACCGCAAATTTGAAACAAAAGTTGGCTGGTGCGGGATTGCAAAGGGAAAAATAGTTAGGCTGATGCCCTTTAAACCAAAAAATTACAAATCAAGCAAGATTTTACTGCAAATTTAGTGAAAAATAAAAAGGGCTTCACTCTTATTGAGCTTCTGGTAGTTATTTCTATCATTGGCCTTTTGGCCAGCGTCATTTTGATAAGTCTGAATTCCGCAAGAGCCAAAGCCAGGGACGCGAAACGCATTGGGGATTTGCGGCAACTCTCCACAGCGCTGGAGTTTTATTTCGATCAAAATAGCGCTTACCCTCCTGACGCAGTCTCTTGCGATACCTCAGCCGGTGCAAGCGCAGATGTGCTGCCAGGATGCTCGCCTGGAAGCGACACAACACCTGGACCAGGCGATTTTTGGGCAGCAGGCGGGTTCAAACTCGTTTCACCGCAGTTCCTTGCCGCCGCCCCCTGGGATCCTCGAAACATCAGGCCATATATGTATCTCTACGAGCCCGTGCAAAGCGAGACGGAATTTGGTATCACGTGCGGCGCGGCAGCTTGCGCTTATGTGCTTTCTGCGCTTCTGGAAACTGCCACTCCGCTGGCAGACCCCGGCTGTAACGCTCGCTACCCCACTCATAATTTTTGTATCTCCGCAGGCGGAGCGCAATAATAAAACTACAATTACGAAGGCGGTCATGCTTTATTTTGACAAGTACGGTGTTCCTCCTGCGACTGGAGCAGGTATGAGAATGGTCTCTTTATATGCTCGGTGTGGGTTTTTTACGGAACAAGCATTACTGAATAGTTAAATTCAGTGGACCAATCACGGCATACAGTCGCGATTCCTCCCATTGGGCATCCCCCAACAGGAATCGTGCCGCATTGCGCTTTAGAATATTCGGGTTTCGGCCCACCTTCAAATTCTTTGATTGCAATAACTGAAAATGGTTTGTTAAAAGAACACCCATAGTTTGGCGCTGATGTAGCAGGATAATTGTAATAGGCGTAGTAATAATTACCCTGCTGCACAAACAAATTAAAACCAGCAATTACCTGGTTAATCGGATCCGCGGGTTTTGATGAAATAAATTGGCCAGCCACGAGACTTGGCAAGAAATTGCCAAGCGAAGTTTCCCAGCCCCCTGGTCCAATTGGCGCAGTCACGGGAGGATAAACTCCGTTATTTTGATAGTATAAATTCAGTGCATTTACAATTTGCCGCAGATCGGCTATTCGTCTTGCGTCGCGGCCCTTTGCACGCGCCGTAGATAGAGTTGTCATAATTACTGAAGCAACCAGACTAATCACGCTTATGACAACCAAAAGTTCTATAATTGTGAAGCCTTTTTGTTTCATATTTCCATTTTTACAGTATAACTTTGAATTACGAAACCAGTCAATTCCTTGGGAATTTCGTACACTTACTCATGCCGTCAAGATTTGACGGCAGTAATAAAGGCATGACCTAATGCTATCCAAAATTCAGACAGCATGCTAGGATAAACGTGGAGGGAGCTTCGTAATTCAAAGTATTAAGGAATTATTTTTCGAACTAGTTCTAGCAATAAGGGTGCCGTAGCCGTAATTAGAAAAGATTGATGAACAATTTAACATCTCCCTTAATCCTCCCCACAAGGAGGAGGAAATACAGCGGCTTCACATTGATCGAACTCCTCGTGGTTATTTCTATCATTGGCCTTTTGGCCAGCGTGGTTTTGGTGAGTTTGAACTCGGCGCGGGCCAAAGCACGGGATGCCAAGCGAATCGCTGATTTCAAACAAATACAACTTGCGCTGGAACTTTTTTATGATTCGCAAGGTCGCTATCCGCAAAGTCCAGGGCATATTATGTGGTCCGGACATTGGGCATATTTTTCCCAATGTTTAGAAACGGGTACACAATGCGGCTTTACCGTTTCTAACTATACTCCCGTTATTTCAAAGGTGCCGCAGGATCCGCTTCGTAAAACCTCTGACCCATTTGCAAGTGATGTATCTTACTATCCAGGCTATCCTACCGGCTGCAGCAATGGGCAAAGTTATCGTTTGGCTATCTTTTTGGAAACCGATCACCAAGTTCTTCAGTCTGATCTAGACGGAAGTTATTATAACAATAATAATGGGTGTCAAGATTCGAGCCGTGGATATTGTGTGGGGGTTGGCACTTGTGGCGGATGGTAGCTGATATAATTTTCAAAGAATTTGCCGTCAAAGAAAAACTTGAAATGCGTTTGAACCATTTTAAGAATACTGCACCAAAAAACAGCTTTACGGCTGTTTTTGTGCTATACTGCATCCATGAGGTTTGATCAATCAAATTTTAATTTTAACAATATGGGAAATCAAAAAAATCCTGTCGCCTCGCTGGTTAGTACGCTCATTTTTTTGTTCGTTGCCGGCACTATAATTTCACAAACAGGACTGTTGCCTGGGGGGTTGAGCTTTGGGGCGATAGTCATTCTTTTGATTTTAGTTTTGGGGCTAGGGGGACTGCGTATCGTCGATCAGTACGAGCGCGGCGTCGTATTGACCCTTGGTAAATACACCAGCACCCGCAGTCCCGGTCTAACTTGGATTTTTATGGGTATCCAGCAAATGCAAAAGGTTGATCTGCGTATTACCACAGTCGATATTCCGCAGCAAGAGGTCATCACCAAAGATAACGTGCCGGTTGGTATCAACGCCGTGGTGTATTTTCAGGTGGAATCGGCGGAGCATGCGATTCTCAACATCAAAGATTATACACTCGCGGTTTCGCAGTACGCGCAGGCTGCGCTCAGAGACGTGATCGGCGGTATTGAGCTTGATCCGCTGTTGTCAGAAAGAGAGCATATTTCCGAAGCAATCAAAAAAATCGTGGACGAAGCCACAAAGGTCTGGGGAATAAACATTACTGACATAAAGATTCAGGATATCGAGCTGCCAGCGGACATGAAGCGCATTATGGCCAAGCAGGCCGAATCAGAGCGAGAACGCCGCGCTACTATTATCCGCGCGGAAGGTGAATTCGCTGCCGCAGAGAGACTGGCGCAGGCTGCAGAAAGACTTAGCCAAGTTCCTGGCGGCCTTTCTATGCGCACCCTGCAAACGATCGAGCGGATCAACCCTGATCCGTCAAAAACTGTGATCTTTGCTCTGCCGATCGAGTTCATGGAAGGGGTCAAATCTTTGACCGAATACATGAAAGGCAAGAAATAAGCTATTTGATTTGCTTGAGAAAATCTTCGATCAGGCCGACGGTTTCATCAGTGCTCTGAAACACTGTTTTCCAAACAACGACAATGTCTGCGTCGTTGAAGATTGACCGTTGTACCTCACGGATCGTGTCGCCGCCGGCAATAGAAATCATGATGTCATAAGCCCCCTTGATACGACGAATCTCGTGCAAGGGGATTTGTTTTTCTTTGTTGAACTCTTCCTCGTCTGCGCCGCGATGCAGGATCACCACAGGCGGCAGTTTTTTGAGCTTGCCCAAAACATTAATCGGGTATTCCACGTTCATCATGTCAATCATCGCGTCAACGCCAAGCTTTTCACAGTTCTCAATGAACGAATTTATCGTTTCAATCGGGGCGCTGCCAAGGGCTATGGCAGCTGAAGCGCCACCCTGCGCGGCTATCTCGACCTCGGTACTCCCGCGGTCCATCGTCTTGAGGTCTGCCACAATATACGGGAAAATCTTTTCGCCTGCCTGTGCAAGACGCCCGGTGTACCAATAGCTGATTTTTCGAATAGCCTCCGCGCCATAACGCTTGATGAGGGGCGTGCCAGCCTCGACAATAATGCGGTCCGACAATGGCAGCTGCTCAATAATGTTTTGAGCATCATCAAGAGTACTATTTAGAGCAACTTGTAAATAGCGCTGCCTTTTATTTAGTTGTGATTTCGAGGCGGAACGCATAAACCAAGTATATATAAAAAGGACGAGTCTCGCGAGCGTGAAGCCAGCGAGACTCTGATATTATGGCGCATGTCTAGCGCCTCGACCCCGGGTTATTTTTGGCGTATTCCATTCCATCCAGGAATGTCATCAGCCCTTTCGCGGCAATGAAGAAGAACAGCCAGCCAGCCAATGACATCGCCCCGCCTGCCACGATACCCAGCTTGGGGACGAGCAGTGTGGCGATGAACAGCACAGGAAAGTAACATCCTTTTTCGAAGAACCGCGTCGCTTTATAGGCCATCGATGGAGAAAGCATCGCAAGCCACAGTCCAGCACAGAAGGCCAGAATCACCGTCCAAAAAAACTGTTCGGAATTTTCGAGCCGTGGAAAGTTCGATCCGGTTTCTACGCCTTTGTAAACGAGCGCAGGAAATCCTGCAATCACCAAAATATCTCTGACCATAGCAGCCTCCTCTAACTTTCATTCCTTTGGTTTATCAAAATTTGCGGTCCGGGTCAAGTGTGGTATGTTATTGGCAGCGACAGGGGGGTGCATATTCTAGTCGGGATGAAAAACTAGGAGGACACATGGGGCGTAAAAAATTACCTATTGATTTGTTTATTCTGATGACTCTGCCAGAAGAGGACAGAGACGAGTTTTACGCAGATCCTTTTTGCGAATTTAGGACACGGCCGCCGGGATTTTCCCAGCGGCCGTCTTTTTGCTATCATAATCAATCAAACTCATGGTGGGTTTGCGTTGTTTTCACGGCAATTCTAGATACGGAAAGAAGGGGGAAAGAAATGATTCCACGGTATACCAGAGAGAGAATGGGAAAAATTTGGGATGAGACTCAGAAATGTGGAGATCGCGGTTATACTGAAATCAGGCGTATCGTTTATCAATTGGCAAACAGCGATGGACAGTAAACCCAAACTATAGTCAACCGACTGGATGAAAGGAGAGAAAGGATGAGTCAAATTTTAGTGGCTCTAATGGTCGCTAGCAAGGACGATGAGAAGTGGATGAATGCTGAGTTCGTCTACGACATGCTCGACAAGGTGCTCGGCAAGCATCGATGGATCCTCATACGTGGATCGGCTGAAAAAAATCCGATCGAGAATGCGGAATTTTGTGAAAAACTCCGAAATCTCGAGGTCGAGATCGTCATAACCTGCGCCGGGCTTTTCCCCATGATCGGCCGCGCCGCGGCGTCGTATTTTGCCTACGCGACGCCTTTCATGGAGGGAACGGTCGTGATGTGCGTGCCTGAAACGGCTGAGCATATTCCGTCTCTGCTATCGACACCGGATTTCGTGGCTGTGTCGTGTCCTGGTCACGGAAAACGTGGCTTTTTGAATGCCGCCGTTTTGGCCTGTCAGAGTCTCTCCAGGTCAGATCGCTCGATACTGGTGAGGCTCGGGCATTTCAGAGACGAATTTCTCAAGACAAAGCAGCAGCCGCAGTTCGATGTTCGCGGCACGCTGGATGAGCAACAACCCCGGGCATTGGCCGCTGCCGCGCCGATTCCAGAAGACTAGGAGGCAATGATGGCAATGATTGAAGACAAAGTTCCTAAGATTCCTGCTGGCGTGGCCGAAACCACACTCAGCACTCACCTGGTTGCAGGAGGATTGCAGAGATTGCCGCAAGGCAAAGCACGCGACAGTTATTTGCTTCCTAACCAGTCAAACATGCGTATGGTGGTTGTAACAGACCGCTTGAGTGCGTTCGACATAGTTACGTCATCGCTGTTTCCCTGCAAAGGCTATGTGCTAAATGCGATGAACCATTTTGCCGTTACTACGATCATGGCAGATCATGATCATGACCTGATCGCAGTTGGACCTGAAATCGACAGATATCTACCGCCGCATTTTCGCGGTAATACCGAGCTGCAAGCCCGGGCCTCGATTGTCATGAACTTGAAGATGCTCAAGGTAGAGGGGATTGCCCGCGGCTATCTCACGGGTTCGGCCGTAGAACCGTACCAGAAAACTGGCGAAGTCTGCGGCATAAAGCTGCCGCCCGGTTTGATTGACGGCTCCAAGCTTCCTGAACCGGCGTTTACCCCAAGCACCAAATCTGAAGATGATCACGACGAACACATGGACGCAGAAGATGCAGAGCGGCAGTTCGGCATCAAGCAGTTAACACTCGAGCTTTATAACCGCTGCGCAGCCCATGGCCTGCCACGAGGAATAATTTTCGTGGATACCAAGGCGGAATTCGGGCTCGATCGGAATCGTAAGATGCGCTATGCTGACGAGCGGGGCACTCCCGATTCGTCACGTTTCTGGCCGGCAGCGACTTATGACGAGTACTTGGCTGCAGAGAAGCCGCAGCCGAGTTTTGACAAGCAGTTCGTGAGAGATTTTTTGAAAACCGTCGTGACCGAGTATGGGCCGTTTCCGAAACTCAAACCCAAAATCGACGAACAAAGGGCAGCGGGGCACGCGGTCAGGATTCCGCCGGAAATCATTGGCCGTACAACTGAGCTGTATCTGGAAATTTTCGAGCTCTGGACAGGGAATGACCCTGAAGCTTACATCCGGTACGATATGGGAGTTATGGATTTTCGACTCCCGCTTTAAACCAGGATGCTTTAAACTAGGAGGAAATTCATTTGGAGGGAAAAGGGAATAGATAAGTAATCCGCAAGGACGAACGTCTATTCCCTTTTTTGTTGCGACAGCTTAGCGTGACTGAGCGGTTGAAATTGGAAATTTTGCCCTTTTACGTTAATTTTGATAAATTTCCTTCATGGGTGATGATGTTTTTAAACTAGGAAATTTTGAAGACCTGTCCGGCTCTGACCTGAAAGGTGAGTTCGACAAATTTGGCGCGCTTGATCAGGACATGACCCAGGAGGTTGCCGCTGACCTGGAGCGGATCCAGGAAGAGGGCCTGAAAGTTGACAAGTCAGGACTCATAAGGCATCCGACAGTAGAATCAGACCCGCAGGCCAAGTTTCGTTCCCCGCTTGACGGCAAGCAGATGCGGGAGATTTCTGTGGACGACATTGTGCCAAATGAATTTCAGCCGCGGCGGATTTTCGACGAGCAGAAACTGCAAGAACTCGCGGAGTCTATCAAGGTCCACGGCGTGATTCAGCCGCTTGTGGTGACGGAGCGCACGGATGGCAAATACGAAATACTTGTAGGGGAGCGCCGTTTTCGCGCATCAAAACTCGCTGGTCTGACCAAGATTCCGGTTTTGCTGTCCCCAAAGCTCGGGGGTGAGCAAAAGCTGGAGATCGCGTTGATCGAGAACGTGCAGCGCGCCAACCTCAATCCGATCGAAGAGGCCAGGGCTTACCAGCGTTTGCAGGAGGAATTCGGCCTCAAGATTATCGATATCGCGGCCAAGGTCGGTAAAAACCATTCCACAGTGTCAAACCTGCTGCGGCTTTTAAATCTCCCAGTTGAGGTGCAGCGTGCGTTGATCGAAGAAAAAATCGCGGAAGGACAAGCCCGGCCGCTTTTGACTTTGCGTGACAAGGAAGAGATGCTAGAGATGTACAAGGTCATTGTTCGGGAAGGCATGAAGGTGAGAGACATCGAGGCTAAGGTGCGTGAAATCGCCCGCCGCAAGATCAAAGTTCGCGAGATGTTCACGCCCGATCCGTTTCTGACTTCGCTGGAAAACGTGCTCCGCGGCAAGCTTGGCACCAGGGTCGAGGTCAGCAAAGGCGCGAAAGGCGCTGGCCGGATTACTATCGAATTTTTCTCTGACGAAGAACTTAATAATATTGTGAATAAGTTGGGATAAAAGTGTGGAAAAGCTGTGGATGGCTGCTTGACTACTGTTGTTACTGCTGATACCATTGCCATTAAGTATTAATTTCTGCGCTATTATATGAGCAATGTCTGGCGAAAATACGCGGCAACAATGAAACCGATTCACTCCGGTCTCATTAAGTTTGCTATTTATCCCAGACGGCGACTTGTGTCATAGAGGAAATCAATACTGATCCGCAGCAAAAAGACCCAAGTCCGCCGCAAAAGCGGATTTTGGTTTTATAAGGGGACGTGGACAGAAGACGGTCACTGCTCTTGCAGAGAAGGCACATGGGTTCGAACCCATCGTCCCCACTTAGGTTAACAAGGAGTACAATTTTCAATCTTGAGGAGGATTTTGAAACAAGGCGGTGCGATAGATATCGCACTAATTTTGGACAACTTTCTGAAGGACGGTTTAGAATGAGCCAAAAGAAGTACATGAACAGGTCACAGCGAAAGCTGAACGCGGAATTACGACGTGTCAGCAGGCGTGCCGCAGAAGCGCTTTCGGATCATCGCCGGCATGTTCTCAAACGTCGGGAAGAACGAATTCTCGATCAGAAAGAAGCGCAGGCAGATCGAAGTTATTTCGCCCGCTAAAGGGGAATAGCCGATGCAAAAAAAATATAGAAGAGTTCCTAGGGTCCCCCTTCACAAAATGGAGACAACAGATCTTCAGAGCTTGCGTGGCAGGTTGCTGGAAAATATGCAGAATCTTGGCGCCCGACTCGATCACGAGACAGGCACCGTACTGATGCATAAGAATTACCATGACATGGATTTAAAGCTGCGTGAGATCGAAACGATTCTCGAAATGGGAACGCCGGTTGTTCCGCTGAAAAATCTCGCCGCCGAAACCTGAGGTTTTGTGTGCGAGCGATTGACCCAACCGTCAATCGCTCGCTTTTTTTATTTACCAACAGATGATAAAATTAGATGACTTTCCAATTCACATGTGATCGGGCTGTCGTATAGTGGTAGTACGCATGCATGGGGTGCATGTAGTCCGAGTTCGATTCTCGGCAGCCCGATAAAGGACTACTTATGAAATACTTAGCTGATTATGGCGATACGACTGATTTCGTTGATGGTGACGGCTGTTTTTTGATTGATAAGAACGGTAAAAGATATTTAGATTTTTTGGGCGGTTGGTGTGTTTCCACCGTAGGTTGGAGGCACCCAAAAATGATGGCGCTAAAAAATTCTGGAGTTTATATTCCACCGTCTTACTCGTGGCCGGAGTGGGAAAATTTTGCCAGGTTTTTAGCTGATATCGCTCCCGGGAAATTGCAGGTTTCATTCCGCTGTACCAGCGGTTCCGAGGCCGTCGAGCTGGCTATGAAGATCGCCCGGGCCGCAACCGGCAAGAAAAAAATCGTTTCCATTGACGGCGTCTACCATGGGCACACCTATGGCGCCGCATCCGTGGGCGTAGCTTTGACCCCGGATATCTCGCCGGGGGTAGGGGAAATGGAAAAGATTGCCATGCCTCATGAAAAAACCGCTGACGAGGTTATTGCTAGGTTTGAACAAATCGCGGAGGGCGGCAACGTGGCTGCGTTTTTGAGTGAGCCGATTTTTACCAATGCCGGAGTAAAGATTCCACCCGCGGATTTTTATCCGCGCCTCGCAAAGATTTGCAAAACTAACGGGATAGTTTTTATTATGGATGAGGTTGCTACAGGATTTGGCCGAACCGGTAGACTGTTTGCCTCCGAACATTGGAATCTCGAGCCGGACATTATGTGTCTGGCTAAGGGCTTTTCCGGGGGTTACGCGACAATCGGGGCGGTGCTTGTCACGGAAGAAATGGCAAATAAAATTTTTAAACTCAAAGGATATTTTCCTTACTACTCGACCTTTGGCTGGCTGCCAAATGACATGCTCCTTGCTAAGGCGAATGTTGAGCTGGTTTTGGAACACAAATTGTGGGAAAACGCTGATAAGATGGGAAGATCTTTATTGGCACTGCTAAAGCCGCTGGAAAATCTCTCCAAAGTAAAAGAGGTGCGAGGGATTGGCATGCTAATGGCTATTGAACTGTCTGATAAAAGCCTGTTGCAAAAAATCCTTGCAGACGTCCTAGATAGCGGGCTTGTGATAGATTCGGCATCAGCGGAAACATTGTTTTTCAGCCCGCCGCTCATCATGGGCAAAGATATGGTGAAAGCAGGCGCGGATATTTTGATCAAAATAATCACTAAACATTGTTCATAAATAAAATGCTTGAGGAGAATCTGAAGGCCACCTGCTATTCTACAGTCGAATCTTACTACAGCACGTTTAAATGATCAGAAAATGAAATTGGTTTCCCTGAATGTTTGGGGCGGCATGCAGTTTGACCCGTTGATGGCTTTTGTCAGGCAATATGCGCCCAGTACTGATATTTTTTGTTTTCAAGAAGTTTTCGATACCATAACTGATCGGAAGTCATACGGTGAAAAGAAAATCTGCCGAGCGAATTTGCTGGCAGAGTTAGCATTCGCACTGCCGGCGTTTACAAGCTATTTTATCGCTCAACATGCAGATTATGTTTTTGTTTCACCTGGCATTGAGGTCAAAAGCTTTGCAGTGCCGAACGTAGCGGCTTCTGATCACCTGTCAATGTTTTTGGAATTTACCCCCACACCATAAAATCTAAGAAATTTTCTTCTGCTACGCTGGAGTTTAATTCAGATTTTTTGGTGCGGGGGTTTACCTGATGAGTTTTGTCAGACGGCGGTGAAAACGTTTCTCGTTGAGATAATCGGCAAACAGAACAGTCATGCCCGCGACGATCGATTCTGTGGAACCGATTGCAGCCAAAACCCAGCCATTATGCATGAGGCCAGAGACCGCGCCTAGGATACCCATGATTGGCGCCAGGCCCGCGCCCAAGAGCAGTCCGAGGCGAGCCGGGTTAGTAAAATCCTGCCGCAGCGCAAGTCTCACGAGAGAACTGTTAGCGTAAGAAGTGATTTTTCCTTCCCTCGCGACTTTTTTAATGCTTGAAAGGTACATGAAAAACGACTGGACCGCGGTTGTCAGAGACAGCGCGACCGCGGACAGACCAAACACCACGCCGGCCATGATGATTTTATTTTCATGCAGCAAACCCTCTACGGAAAATGCGCCCCAGGTCGCCAGCGCGAAAACCGGCACGAGAATTCGCGCTCGCTTAGCCAGTTCCCGCCAGGTAAATCCGCTTCCTCGCAGAGCTGACAATTCCGCGGATTCCGCCAGAATATCGTCTGCGGAAGCGGTAAAAACTTTACCGGCGCCCGGCAGGAATTTTTCTAAAAAATGAGCGATCGGACCGATGATTAAAAGCGCCTTGATGATGCCCTGCGCGATTCTGGTGCGTTCTCTGGCATTGTCAGCCACAACCCGGAACACAGAATAGTCTATTGCCAGCGGGTAGATAACTTCATTGAGCCCAGTCATTAGCCGCTGCTCCTCGGGCTGTACGCCAATATTTTCTTCGTCAATCAAAACCAATTTTTTGAAGCGCAAACGATCGCGTAAAATTACTTCCACGGCTTCCTCGAGATTTTCGCCGCGCTCGCGAGTTTTCATGACCTCTGTCTGCGTAAATTTTGGCCGATGCTTGTTGCGCAGCAGCTCCGGCAGCCAGGTGATGATATAGTTGGCCTGGCTGTGCACGCTGATGGTATGCACGGCCTGCAAGATGTTTTCCGGCGTACGCAGCACAGTCCTGACCCCGATCGCCTTGCCTTCGCCCAGAATTTTTTTGATCCGGTTTTTGTATTCCGGAGTTTTTTTCAGGATATACCTAATCTCAATTGGCATCTGCTCCTGGAAATCAAGCTCTTCCGGAATAGAAATGACATCGACGCGGTAAGTGCCGACAGGTGAGGCTTTTTTTGGTCTCGTAAACCGTTCGAACATGTTAAAATATCCCGATCAAGAATCGGGATATTAGGCTGGCTGCAGCTGTTTAATTTTGCCTGCGGTGAAAGATTTGATACATTTAGTGCAAGCCTTGATGCGTTTTGCAGGACCAATCGTGAGCCACTGGAGATTGACCTGTTGCCGTTTGATTGTTCTCTGCATCGAGTGGGATCGGCTAAAAATTCTTTTATAACCTTTGCCGCAGATTTTGCAGGATTTGTTAGGACTGACCATTGGAAATATCTATAAATAAATTACTTTGCTAAGTATAAGCTAAAATCATTCGGCTGTAAAGACCGCCCCAAAGACCCATGATGGAAATCATTATCATATTAATCATTCTGCTGTTTTCCGCGGTTATCCACGAGGTTTGCCACGGCGTTATGGCTTACCGGCTGGGGGATGACACCGCTAAAATCGCGGGGCGCCTGACCCTTAATCCTATACCCCACATTGATCCTTTTGGCTCGATTATTTTGCCGTTGATGTTTTTTGCGCCATCTATTTTGTATTTTTTGCAAACCGGAACATTTCTGCCGCCGCGGATGATGCTTGGCATGGCCAAGCCTGTGCCAGTCAATTATTTCAATCTGAAAAAACCAAAGCGAGATATGGCGCTTGTTTCGCTTGCAGGGCCTGGTTCCAATCTGCTTTTGGCGATTTGTTTCGCGCTGCCGATCAGGCTGGGACAGGTGGCGCCTGGTACTGGTAGTTTTGAGTTCTTGCTGCTTGCGACGGCAGTGAACCTGAGCCTTGCGATTTTCAACCTGCTGCCGGTACCGCCGCTCGATGGCTTTAAAATATTCGCCAGCCTGTTTCCGGAAGAGCAAGCAAACCGGTTGCTTGAATTTGAACGATTTGGTTTTTTTATTCTCATCTTGCTTTTGCTTTCAGGAATGTTGCCGATTGTTGTATTTCCGATTTTTCGTTTTATATCAGCGCTGATTTTGGGTTTTCCGATTGGATAAAAATAAAAGGCCGGCAAGCGTGAAGCTTAGAGGCCTTTTTGATTTGTAGTGCTCGCCCTATTAGGCGAGCACGAGTTTTACGTTGCCGTTCATTTTTTCATCAATTTCTGACAGACGCAGGCTGGCTGGCAAGGGGACATGCTCGTAACCGTAATACTGCCGGCGCACATCCAGGTATTCAGAAACATGATCCCGTTTGATATCCCAGAATCCACCGGCCATAGGGTGCAGGCCTCTCCAGACCGAATAACGGTTGAATACTGGAAAAATTCGGGCAATCAAATCTGACTGCCAGCTCATCCGGCGGTTTCTAGTGGTGAAGCTTCTGATCAGACGCTCATCGGAGTAGAATGTCCGATAGAACTCGAACATCAGATTGGTGAGTTGTTCAGGCGAAAGGTTTGGATGGCTCCAGGTAGGGCAAGTGGCATCGAACCGATCCAGATTTTTTTCATAGACTAAATCTTCGGCGCGAAAATCATCGTATTGCTCCGTCCCTGGCAATGGGCAGAGAATGTAACAAGATACGGCACCGGGACTTAACTCTTTGATGATCGCCATGTGCTCGTGGCAGCTTTGTTCAGTGTCGTCAGGAAAGCCAATGATGTTGGAGAAATGTCCATTGAACCCGTATTTGTGCACAAGGCGGACAATGTCGGCGTAGCGCTGAGGGTGATTCTGGGTTTTGTGCGCCTTCAGCAGAGTTTGCCGGTTGAGGGATTCCACGCCAACAAACATCTGAAAACACCCAGCGCGTCCCAACAGCTCGATGAAATCTTCCTGCTTTGACACCTGCGTGTCGCACTGGCACATAAACGGCAGATCGATTTTTTCCCTGATCATTTGATTGAGAAGGGCAGGGGCATCAGCATATTTGTTGAAATTGTCCGAAGTAAACAAGACGAATTGGATTCCCGCCTTTTTTGCTGCCCAGAGAGTGGCCATTATCGTGTCAACGTCCACGCTTCTGACCTGCCGCCCGGCGATTTTGATCACCGAGCAAAAGTTGCAGGTATAAGGGCAACCGCGCGCGGGGTATATGCCAAGAAGAGGCACAACATAGCGCTTCATGTCCTGGCTGCTGGGCGGCTGCATTATCAGCGGTGATAATTCCTTTTGCCAGCGCTGCCCTTTTCCATAGACTGGCTGCAGCTGGCCGCGAATCGCGTCTCGGAGGATAGCCGGCCAGATCATTTCTGCTTCCGCGAGCGCGAATGATACGCCGCGATTGTGCAGCATGCTGGTGTCGCAGGTCATGGGATGCGGCCCGCCGATCACGACATGCCGCACTTTATGTTTGAGAGCATACGCCCCCAGATCAAGTGCGCGGTGAAATTGATGAGACTGGACGCCGACAAGAGCCAGCAAGGTCGGTTCATCTGATCTCAAAAGATCGAGGTAGCGCAAATCTGTTTGCACATATTCGTCGATTGTCTGCGTTTCAACCACAACATCATCGATCATTTGCGGGGTCATGCTGCGAATATAGGGAACGGTCGTATTCGGCATAAAACCACGCCGAAACCGCTGGACAGAGCCGTCTGTCCCGTATTTACTCGGCTTGAGAATCACTACTCGTAGTTTTTTCATCACAACCTCCTTTAGGCGTGGTTTGTACTGTCCCAAGATTCCCACAAAGCAGTTCAAAAATCAAGCGATGACCGCGCAAACCTTCGTTGTTGACAGGGTAGTATTTGGCTAGTATAATACCGTTAATTGAATAAGAAACCTCTCCGCCTGAGGCGGAGAAATCACTTTTTCAGTCGATTTATTTGGGAACGTAAATCCCGCGGTTTCGGGAGAGTACCAGGTAAACGAAATAGGCGAGAACTGACAGTCCGTCAGTTTTTATTACGCCTGCGAGTGACTAATTAACAAAGGAAAATTGTGCCAACCATCAATCAGTTAATCAGAAAAAAACGCAAACCGCTCAAGGTCAAATCCAAATCACCGGCCATGATGCGAGCTTTGAATTTGATCCATAACAAGCCCGTGCCGCTCAAATTTGGCAGTCCATTCAAGCGCGGCGTCTGTCTCAAGGTCACCACGACCACGCCAAAGAAACCGAACTCTGCTTTGCGGAAGATCGCCCGTGTCCGTCTCACTAACGGCATGGAAGTCACCGCTTATATTCCCGGCGTTGGTCATAATCTGCAGGAGCACTCTGTGGTTATGATCAGAGGCGGCAGGGTCAAAGATTTGCCTGGCGTGCGCTATCACATTGTGAGAGGAAAGCTTGACGCTGCCGGTGTCGAGGCGCGCAGACGCGGTCGCAGTAAATACGGAGCAAAGAGACCCAAATAGCTCGCGAACAAGTAACTAATAACGAGTAACAAGTAACACATGCCTAGGAAAGCTAGATCATACAAAAAAAATAAGATCGATCCAGATCCGAAATATAACAATGTCAAGGTTGCCAAGTTTATCAACAACATCATGGAGCGCGGCAAGAAAACCGTGGCCCAGAAAATTGTTTATGAATCTTTTAACTACATCAAAGAAAAGATGAACTCGGAACCGCGCCAGATTTTTGATGCTGCTCTCAAAAACGTCAGCCCGATCCTTGAGGTGAAAAGCCGACGCATTGGCGGTGCCAACTACCAGGTGCCGCTCGAGGTTGTGGAACCGCGCAAAACCACGCTTGGCATGCGCTGGCTGATCGCGGCCGCTCGCAGCCAAAAAGGCAAACCCATGCACATCAAGCTTGGCGACGAAATTATGTCGGCCTACAAAAATGAAGGAGCCGCCATCAAGAAGCGCGAAGACACGCACAAAATGGCGGAAGCTAACCGTGCGTTCGCTCATTTCGCAAGGTTCCAGAGAAAATAATCCCTCATCCTTTCACGGGGTTTGGGACCAGATTATTTATGATAAAAAATTCCAAGGTTATGAATAACGAAAAGAAAGGGTGAGGGATGCCTCGAGAGACTCCAATAGAGCAAACTAGAAATATAGGAATTATTGCGCATATCGATGCGGGTAAGACGACTGTGACCGAAGGTATTCTCTATAACACCGGCCTCAAGCACACGATTGGCGCTGTCCACGAGGGTGAAACCACGACTGACTGGATGGAACAGGAGCGCGAGCGCGGCATCACCATCACGGCCGCCGCCGTGACGTGCTACTGGACCCCAAAATACAACAAGCTCGTGGGTGACGTAAAGCACAAGATCAACATCATCGATACCCCAGGGCACGTGGATTTTACCGTTGAGGTAGAACGCTCCTTGCGCGTGCTGGACGGAGCGGTCGTGGTTTTTGACGGCAAAATGGGCGTGGAGCCGCAGTCCGAAACTGTGTGGCGCCAGGCTGACAAATACCATGTGCCGCGCATGTGTTTTATCAACAAGATCAACCAGACCGGCGGCGATTTTTACAAGAGTTTAGATTCGATTCACAAGCGTTTGTCCGAAGACGCGTTTCCGATTCAGATTCCGATTGGTTTTGAAAAAGAAGTCTCCGGCTACATTGACCTGGTGCAGATGAAAGGTTATGTATACAAGGATTACACTGACAAAGATCTGACTCAGATAGATATCCCCGCTGATCTCAAAACTAAGGCTGAAGAGTACCGACATAGTCTTCTTGAAAAAGTTGTCGAATCAGACGATGCGCTGATGGAAAAATACCTGGCCGGCGGCGACGTTACAGAAACCGAGTTTTTGTCAGCGATCAGAAAAGCCACTCAAGGCGGCAAATTTTTCCCAGTGCTCGGCGGGGATGGCCGCGGCATCATCGTGCAAACGATTCTCGATGCTGTTACCAATTTCCTGCCAAACCCGAATGATAAGGGATCTGTAAGGGGTATCGATCCGAACACGCAAAACGAAATCGAACGAAAGCCCGAGGACAGCGAGCCATTTTCCGCGCTGGCTTTCAAAATCGCCACTGATCCGTTCGTCGGAAAGCTGGCTTTTTTCCGGGTATATTCTGGAACGTTAGCTGCTGGTTCGTATGTCCTCAACGCGAGGTCCGGAAACAAGGAACGCGTGGGCCGTATCGTACGCATGCATGCCAACAGCCGCGAAGAAATCAAAGAAGTTTTTGCTGGCGACATTGCCGCGCTCGTCGGACCCAAAGCCACCTTTACCGGCGACACGCTTTGCAGCGACGATAAGCCGATCGTGCTCGAATCCATCACCTTCCCAGAGCCGGTTATCTCGCAGGCTATTGAGCCCAAGACCAAGGCTGACCAGGAAAAAATGGGTATTGCGCTCCAGAAGCTTGGCGAAGAAGATCCGACTTTTCATATTAAATCCAACGAAGAGACGGGCCAGACCATCATCGAAGGTATGGGCGAACTCCACTTGGAGATTATCGTGGACCGCATGAAGCGCGAGTTCAAGGTGGAAGCAAACGTTGGCGCGCCTCAGGTGGCATACAAAGAAACCTTCAAGAAAACTGTTGAGGTGGAAGGTAAATACATCCGCCAGACGGGGGGTCGCGGTCAATATGGACACGTTTGGTTGAGGCTCGAGCCGCAGGAGCCGGGCAAAGGCCGCGAGTTCGTGGATGAAATCGTGGGCGGTGTCATCCCCAAAGAATACATTCCGGCTGTCGGCAAGGGCGTGATGGAAGCCGCGGACAATGGCGTTATCGCTGGTTTCCCAGTTGTTGATTTCAAAGCCGCTCTCTATGATGGGTCTTTCCACGAGGTTGACTCTTCAGAAATCGCTTTCAAGATCGCAGGGTCCAAAGCATTCCAGGATGGCATGCGCAGAGCCGAGCCGGTAATTCTCGAGCCGATCATGAGGGTTGAGGTTATTACCCCCGAGGAGTTCATGGGCGATGTGATGGGCGATATCTCCGCCAAGCGCGGCGAGATCAAGGAAATGGGCGACCGCGGCAAAAACAAAGTCATCACCGCGACAGTTCCGCTCGGCAGCATGTTTGGTTACGCTACAACAATCAGATCCATGTCTCAGGGGCAAGCTTCATACACCATGGAATTTTCTCATTACTCTGAGGTGCCAAAGAATGTCGCGGAAAAAATAATCGGCGAAGGCGCGAAGATTCGCGTCGGCCAGGTCGGTGGATAAATTCATGAATGACGGGCAGCTGAAAAATTTGATACAGATCGCCAAGCTCACCGGCGGCAAATACATTTTCTTTGAAGATGGCAAACCAGCCGCCGTGCTCATGGGCTACGGTGATTTCGAGGACTTGATGGTGGAAAAACTGGCCGGCAAGATGGCTGTGGATCTGAAACGAGTGGAAGCAGTCAATGAGCAAATAACCCGCGCCCAGGTAGAAGATCTAAGAGAGCAGGTAATGAAAGAAGATTTCATGATCACCCCACAAACGAGTACGTTTGCGGGGAACCCCGATATCCGCGTCGAACCGATAGAGCCAAACAACGAAATACTAGATTAGAATAATAACCGACCACCAGACTAAGGTCTGGTGGTTTTGGGTTTGCCGACAAGTCGGCAGAGCGGCTGGTGATTAATTTAAGAGTTTGTCGAAGGAGGATTTGCCTTTGATGATCTGCATGGCATAGGAAACCGAGTCTCTGGGAGTGGCCAGGAGCACCAGGTGGATGTGGTCAACTTGGATGTTCAGTTCAATGATTTCCCAGTGCTTCCACTTGCAGATGGATTCAAAGATTCTGCGGAGTTCGCTTTTGACCTTTTCCGCTCCTAGGACACGGCCGCGGTACTTGGGGGTCCAGACCAGGTGATACTTCAAATCGTAGAAACAATGTGATAAGGTACGAATGGTACGCTTGTGATGATTCATAGATGTTACTAAAGCCACCCTGCCGGGTGGCTTTAGTATACGGCGTCGCCTTCAAACGTACACCCCAGCTAAAGCTGGGGGTTTAATCAGTTCGAGTTTTGCAAATCTACCATAACGCTTAAAATTCGTGCGTTTTAACGATCGTGTAAAACAGCGAATATAGATTATAGCTTATAATCATAGATTGAATTTTTTGACTAGTGCAGAGTCGCTGGGGAATCGATCGGCGACAAGAACATGCACATTCGGTGCGATCTCCAGATAGTTCGCAAGCTCCTCAATTTCGTCATTGCATGGAAAAGGAAGGATGAACACGCTTCTTTGAAAATGAAAAAAACCCAGCTGTTTCAGCTTGCGTCGAAATTTGTGCCTGACCAAGTTTTTATTTTCCGGGATGTCGAAGGTCAGCAATCTCCACTTGCGATCCCATGGCCGCCGTTCGATTTTTAGTGAGTTGAATTTTATTTCGTTAAGCCTCCGCCATCCCAATTTTGTGATCACGATGCGCGATTTTGGATTGCGCGCTGGAAAAGCAATAAAATTGCGCCGCCTCAGCCCATAAAGAGTGGTTTTTAGTTGTTTTTTGCTGTATGGACCAATTTCGAGGGCTTTATCCAAATCATCGTTAAGCTCGCTAAGGAATATTAATATTGATTCGGAAATAGTACGATATTGATTTTCTTTTCTTTTCCGTGTGACCACTTTCATAAAATTACATTAGCACTTTTGAACGATCGTGCAAAACAGCGATTTTTTGAGTTTAAAAAAATCCCTTCCAAATTGATTAATCAAATTAACAAACTTGGAAGGGGAGCGAATCGCGAGCATTTGCATGTCGCGATTCGCTGTGGTGCTTTTAAGTCAAGGTTGGGGGCGTTGTCTCATTCAAGAAGTAGTCGTACCACTTGTCGAATTCGAGAACATCGATGAGCCGGCGTCCGTCGTATTGCCGACCAAAAGTGTACAAAACTGTGTCGTGAGGAATTCGATACTCGAAATATCCGTTCCCGACAGATCTGCGTCCATCCTCTGCTGTATAGTACCGACCCATCTGCTTCGAGTAGATCGCGACACCTTGGATGATGGTGTGGGAGTTGCGAATAATGCGGAATTCCTGAATGCATTGATCGCGCTGTGCTCCTGCGCTATCGCAGAGCTGAACCGAAAGCGGCTCTTCTTCGGCGTGGTCTCGACGCGCGGGGTAGTAATACCAGATCCCATCATCTTTCATGATCATGGGCAGATAGCGGTTGAAGTACGGTTGACGACAGTTTGCGTACCAGCCGCAGGTTGCGAGCGTTGCCGTTACGCGATCATGGCAGACCACGAACATTCCAGCAGAAAGGTTTCTAATCCAAAAATGCGTGTCGGCTGATTCCGCGGCTTTACGCAATTTGAAATTGGTCAATACCGCGATCACTCCGTTGTTCTCCACTTCCTTGTCTCTCGGAAGCAGACAGAGGCAGCAGATGATCATCGCTGCAACGTTGTGCTGTCCGTTTTCGATAAGTTTGGTGATCGCCCACGCAAGTACGCCATAACCATTGTCTCTAACTACTCTTTTCATTTCCTTGCTCATAAGCATTGGCTTCTCCCTCCTTTGGGATTCTTTGAGTTAACACTGTTCTGTAATCCGTACGTTTTTGGCGAATCGGTGTCATCAGAATTAACAACCGATTCTAGCATATTTTGACGGTTTTGTCGAGCAGCCGGAAATCCTCGACCTCCCTTGATTCCTTTCCAGGCATGGAGAGGGAAAAATAATAAAAACGCCCGGAAAATGGGCGTCGGATTGAATAGGCACAGATATATATGATACTCCTTTTGCCGTTACTGTCAAGACTTGTAGTGCTGTTTTTGGCTTAAATAAGGCACTGCAGTTTTCAGCTTTGGCTATAGTAAGCCAAATCAGACCTTGACGCAGTTGTTCGTTACTGCTATATTTTGACAGTTAGCCGTAAAAATTATTATAAACCTTAAACAATATTAATCTTTTTTAGGAGTTAAATTTGCATGGCAGAAGGAAAGTTTGAACGAAATAAACCCCACATAAACGTTGGAACGATTGGTCACGTTGACCACGGAAAGACCACATTGACCTCGGCTATTACGCATTACCTGGTTTCCAAGGGTATTGCCGGAAACAAAGAGCGCTCGTATGACTCGATCGACAACGCGCCGGAAGAAAAAGCGCGCGGTATCACCATCAACACTTCGCACGTCGAATACGAAACGGACAAGAGACATTATGCTCACGTTGACGCTCCGGGACATGCTGACTACATCAAAAACATGATTACTGGCGCGGCTCAGATGGACGGCGCGATTCTTGTCGTGTCCGCTGCTGACGGGCCGATGCCGCAAACCCGCGAACATATTCTGCTGGCCCGCCAGGTCGGTGTGCCGCACATCATTGTTTTCCTCAACAAAGTTGACATGGTTGATGACGCCGAGCTCGTGGACCTCGTGGAAGAAGAGGTTAGGGACCTTTTGACCAAATACCAATATCCGGGCAAAGATACTCCGATTATCCGCGGCAGTGCTCTGAAGGCGGTAGAAAACGATGCGGTTGGCCTTGAATCCATCGGCAAGCTCGTTGAAACCATGGACACCTATTTCCCAGAGCCGGTGAGACAGACAGACAAGCCATACCTGATGCCGATCGAAGACATTTTCTCTATTGAGGGCCGGGGCACTGTCGTAACCGGAAGAATCGAAAGAGGTATTGTCAAAGTAGGCGATGAAATCGAAATTGTCGGTCTCAAGCCAACCGCGAAAACTGTTGTCACTGGTATTGAAATGTTCAACAAATCGCTGGACGAAGGACGCGCTGGCGACAACGCGGGGGTACTGCTCCGCGGTACCAAGAAGGAAGATGTCGAGCGCGGCCAGGTTCTGGCCAAGCCCGGTTCGATCACTCCGCACACCGAGTTTGAAGCAAACGTTTACATTCTGACCAAAGATGAGGGTGGCCGCCATACTGCTTTTTTCTCCGGCTACAAGCCGCAGTTCTACATCAGAACTACTGACGTTACCGGAGACGTTGTCTTGCCTGCTGGCAAAGAAATGGTCATGCCTGGCGACACAGTTGACCTCACTATCAAATTGATTTCCCCGGTTGCCATGGAAGACCAGATGAGATTCGCTATTCGCGAAGGCGGACACACTGTCGGTGCGGGTGTTGTTACCAAGATCATTAAATAATAATGACGGCAAAGGCAAAAACAGCAGAAGAAGCAAATCCGCGGATCAGGATCAAGATCAGGGCCTACGACCACAAGCTCATTGATCAAAGCGCCAAGCAGATTGTGGATACAGCTCGCAAAAGCGGAGCTTCCATCTCAGGACCAGTGCCTCTGCCCACAGAAAAGACGAAATACACTGTTCTCAAATCGACTTTCGTCCACAAAGATTCCCGCGATCAGTTTGAGATGCGCATCCATAAGCGGCTCATCGACATCCTTTCTCCCACGCAAAAAACGATTGATTCACTGACCAATCTCAACCTTCCTGCAGGGGTAGACGTTGAGATCAAGATGTAAGGCAGTAGTAAGTTGTAAGTAGTAAGTTACAAGTTAGTAAGTAGGTTCTAAAAGTGTCAGTCCAGAAAACTCGCATTTTTAGATAACGACTTGCTGGTAATAAGAATCCTAACTAGATTTTATTGCTGGCCGGTCATGGCCAGCAATTTGTTATGAAGCATATCAATGCCAAAAAAGTAAATATGACCCAGGTCTGGACAGCAGAAGGAAAAGTTGTGCCGGTTACGGTGCTGCGAACTGTTGGGCAGATCACAGATCTTGAACCTGGTCAGGTTATAAAAATCAGCGGCAAGAGCAAGGGCCGCGGTTGGGCCGGCGCAGTCAAACGCCATGGTTTTCATGGCGCGCCAGCAAGCCACGGACATGATCATCCGAGGGCCGTGGGTTCAATCGGTAACCGATTTCCTCAGCACACCAGGCCAGGCATGCGCATGGCTGGGCGAATGGGCGGCAAAAACGCTACTGTGAAAAATTCCGTCGTGGTTTCGATCGACCAGGAGAATCATTTGTTAGTCGTAAAGGGCGGCGTCCCAGGGCATCCGGAAGCAGACGTGAAAATAGTTGCCACTGGCGAGGTAAAACCAGCATTTGAGATTGTCAAATATGTAAAGGAAGCGCCGAAAGCGGAAGCTGGAACTCCAGCGCCGACACCGACTGAGAACGTCGGAGAAGAAAAATCTGCAAAGGAAGCCAAGCAATAATATGAAGACCAGTGTTTACAACCAATCCGGCCAAGCTGTGGGTGAGATTGAACTCAACCAAAAAGTTTTCGGCATGAAAAACATCAAGCCCGAAGTTGTACACCAGGTTGTGACCAGCATGCTATCTTCCGCGCGCAACGTGGTGGCTAGCACCAAGACTAAAGGCGAGGTTCGGGGCGGCGGTAAAAAGCCCTGGCAGCAAAAAGGCACGGGCCGCGCCAGAGCCGGCAGCAGCCGTTCTCCTCTATGGAGAGGCGGCGGTATCACTTTTGGACCGAGATCGAATCGCAATTTCGAGCGCAAGATCAACAAGAAGGAAAAAACCATTGGGTTGTTTTCAGTTCTGTCCGACAAGATTAAGGACGGAAAACTCGTGGTCGTGGATAACCTTGAACTCTCCGCTCCGAAAACCAAAGAGTTAGCAGCAAAACTCAAGGACCTTCAAGGTAAGATCTCAGGACTCGGCCGCAAGCTGACGATAGTTATTTCCGATAAACAGAAAGCCCTTGTCAGAGCGGGGAAGAATCTGCCGAACGTGACGATTTTGTCCGCCTCTAGTTTGAATATTTTACAGCTGATCTCCAGCCACGGCATTATCGTCATGCAGGATGCCCTGCCAATTATTGAGAAAATTTATTTGCGGAAGAAATAATTTACCCACCAAAATTTTTGTGAAATTATGACTAAATTAATTAACATTTTGATAGGCGATTCTAGAAATATGCTTAATTTTATAAGTAAAAATTTAGGTGGGTAAATGGGTATTTTAGATAAACTCACAGGTAAAAAACCGGAAGAACAGCCGACTGCCGCCGAATCTGCCAAGACTGAAAAACAAAAGACTGTTGCGTCCGCGGGAGCCGCTGTCCATCATGGCTCCGGCATCCTGATGCGTCCGCAGCTTTCCGAAAAAGGCATGCACCTAGCAAATACCGGAAGATATATTTTTGCTGTCACGAAAAACGCCAATAAATCAGAGATCAAAAAAAGTATTCAGAAAATTTACAATGTCCATGTCACTGATGTAAATATTGTAAACATTCCTTCCAAGAAGCGCAGATACGGCAAGACACAAGGCGAAACATCGGCGTTAAAGAAAGCCATTGTCACTCTAAAACGAGGTGAGAAAATTTCTGGCATTATCGAATCTGTAGGATAATCCCTCACCCTTTCGTGAGGATAATAATTATGAATTATTTCAATAAATTAAATAATAAGATCGGGAAAGGGTGAGGGATGGCAATCAAGATTTACAAACCAACTACAGCAGGGAGACGCAAGCACTCGGTTACCGATTATTCGGTCTTGACCGCTGAGTCGCGCGCGCCACGGTCTTTGCTTGTTTCAAAAAAGCGCAGCGGCGGCCGCAATAACGCTGGAAAAATTACGGTTAGACATATCGGCGGCGGTTTCAAGAAAATCATGCGCGTCGTGGATAGTAAGCGCGACAAACTGGATATTCCGGCAAGGATTTCGTCTCTGGAATACGATCCGGGTAGATCCGCTTTTCTGTCACTCTTGGTTTACAAAGACGGCGAAAAGCGCTACATTATTTCTCCGGCTGGGGCTAAAATCGGAGATGTTATCACGGCCTCACTAAAACCTGTAGAAATCAAACCAGGTAACCGCACTCAGATTTTAAACATTCCCGCCGGAACTTTTGTGCATGATATCGAGCTGACCCCGGGCCGCGGCGGGCAGATGGCCAAAGGCGCGGGCAACTACGCTGTAATCACTGCGGTCGAGGGCGGCATGGCCATTCTCAAGCTTCCGTCAGGCGAGATCCGTAAAGTTTTTGGCAACAGCATGGCCACCGTCGGACAGGTTTCAAATACTGACCACATGAACGTGCGCATCGGCAAAGCCGGCCGCAAGCGTCTCATGGGCATCCGCCCGGCTGTTCGCGGAAAAGTTATGAACCCGGTTGATCACCCGCATGGTGGCGGAGAAGGACGCAACCCAATCGGTATGAAATATCCGAAAACCCCGTGGGGCAAACATGCTCTCGGCGTCCATACTCGCAAAAAAAACAGGTCTTCCAGTAAATTTATAGTTCAGCGCAGAAAGAAATAGCATGAGCAGATCACTGAAAAAAGGTCCATACGTTGACCCAAGGCTTCTCAAAAAGATGGCCAATTTGAAGCCGGGCGCGAAAACCGCGATCAAAACCTGGTCCAGGGACAGCGCAATTACGCCGGAAATGGTTGGCTTTACCTTCGCGGTTCATAATGGGAAAAATTTCATAGACGTTTTTATTACGGAAGATATGGTTGGCTATAAACTTGGCAGTTTTGCTTTGACTAGAAAATTCACAAGGCACGGCGGACGCATGGCCAGAGAAGAAGCTGCCGCCGCAGCCGAGGCGGAAAAAGCCAAGCTGGCCGCCGTTCAAAACACAGCGGAGAAGAAATAATAATATATGGCAGAAACAGCTAAACAGATAACAGAAGTCAAAGCGTACGCACGCGGAATCCATATTGGGCCGCGCAAGGTTCGCCTTGTTGCCAATCTTGTGAAAAATCTGCCAGTAGAAGACGCCCTTAATAACCTGACTTTTATCACCAAAAAAGCAGCTTTGCCGATCAAGAAGCTCGTGAACTCTGGCATTGCCAATGCCAAGCACAACTTTCAGATCGAAATGGGACGCTTGTTCGTGAAAAGCCTCACTGTAGATGGCGCGCAGGTTATGAAACGCTTTAAACCGCGCGCGCAGGGCCGGGCATTTCCGATCAGACGGCGCACTAGCAATATCAACCTGATTTTGGGGGTTGCGGACAAAGCAATCGCCTCCAAGCGCAAGATTGTGACGGCAGTCAAAGAAGAAACCAAGGTTGAGCCGCTTGCCGAGCCGGCGGCGGAGAGCAAATCGCGATTTGGATTCTTGCGCGGCAAGAAGGAAAGCGATCCAACGCAGGTTCCACCAAAACAGGACGTAAAAGGTAAGCATTATACAAGCTTTGACAGGAGAGCAGGGGAATAATATGGGTCACAAGGTAAATCCGAATAGCATAAGGCTGAAGATAACTAATACGTGGAAATCACGGTGGTTTGCGCGCGGCAAAAAATTTGCTGATACTTTGCGCGAGGACAACCTCATCCGCGATATGGTGATTAAGAAAATGGCCAAAGCTGGCCTTGTCCGCGTGGACATCGAGCGCACTGGCAGAGAGATTAACGTTATCATCCATTCCACCAGGCCGGGCATGATCATTGGCAAGGGCGGAGTCGGAATCGAAGAGCTAAAAAAACAGATTAAAAACGCGCTCAAGATAAAAACCGAGTTCAAAATCACCATCGAAGAATCAAAGAATATCAATATTGAAGCGCAGGTCTGGGCCAGCACTTTGGCCGAACAAATTGAAAAGCGCATGAGTTTCCGCCGCATTGTGAAAAACGCGCTTGAACAGATTATGGACGCGGGCGCGCTGGGCGTTAAAATCGCCGTCTCGGGACGCCTGGGCGGCGCGGAAATCGCGAGGACCGAATGGTTGTACCGCGGCAAGCTGCCGCTCCATACTTTGCGCGCGAATATTGATTTTGCCAGAGCCACTGCATTTACCACCTACGGCACAGTCGGGGTGAAGGTTTGGATAAATAAAGGTGAAGTTTTTGGAAACGGTAAAGTTGTAAGCAATAAGCTATAAGTTTAAATTATGCTGATTCCCAAGAAATTAAAACATCGCAAAGCGCATCGCGGTCATACGCGCGGCAAAGCCATGGCTGGCAATTACATCAGCTTTGGAAGCTTTGGTTTGCGCGCGATCACCAACGGCTGGGTAACTAGCCGCCAGATTGAAGCCGCGAGACGCGCCATGACGAGGTATGTCCAGCGCGGCGGCAAAATTTGGATCCGTATTTTTCCTGATAAACCAATCACCATGAAGGGCAACGAGATCCCGATGGGTGGAGGCAAAGGAGCCGTGGATCATTTTGTCGCGGTTGTAAAAAAGGGACGCATGATGTTTGAAATTGATGGCGTAACTCCCGACCAGGCGCGCGAAGCCATGAGGCTGGCTAGCCACAAGCTGCCGGTAAAAACCCGTTTTGAAGGAAGGCAAAAAGTATGACCAAGATAACTGACATTAGAAAGAAATCAGATGCGGATCTCGAAAAATTGCTTTTGGAGCTCAAGGGCAGCGTTCGGGATTTGCGATTCAAAATCGCCAACAAGGAACTTAAGAATCACCAGCAGTTGAAGGCGACCCGTAGAGATATTGCGAGAATTTTAACTGTTTTTAAGGAAAAGGGATTGAAAGGATAATATGGAAAACCAGACACCGAAAATCCACCGCCGGCTCGAAGGCGAGGTAACAAGCGACAAGATGACAAAAACAGTCGTGGTCAAGGTTACTACTCACAAGCGCCATCCAAAATATCACAAGCGGTATTCTGTTTCCAAAAAATACAAGGCTCACGACGAGAATCGCGAATACCATGTCGGTGACGTAGTCGAAATCGAAGAGACTAAACCCCTTTCCAAGGAAAAGAAGTGGAAAGTTGTAAAAAAAGTTAAATAACTATGATTCATTTAAGAAGCAGATTAACAGTTGCAGACAACACGGGCGCCCGGGAAATCGCCGTGTTTAGCATGTCTGGAAAAAACAGCCAGCGCCATGTGCGTCTCGGTGACATTGTGGTTGCTTCAGTAAAGGAAGCAACCCCTACCGGCAGCGTGAAGAAAGGCGACAAAGTCTACGCAGTGATCGTCCGCACCCGCAAGGAGCAGCGCAGGTCTGATGGATCATATATTCGTTTTGACGAGAATGCCGCGGTGTTGATTAACAAGGACAGCAAAGAGCCAAAAGGTACGCGTATTTTCGGACCAATCCCCAGGGAACTCCGCGATTTCGGATTCACCAAGATTGTAAGCTTAGCGCCAGAGGTTATATAAATATATGTTCCATATAAGAAAAGGCGATACAGTAAAAATATTATCGGGAAAAGACCGCAGCAAGACCGGTAAAGTTTTGAGCGTGGATGCTGCCTCCGGCAAAGCGATCATCGACGGAAGGAATATTATGGTCAGACACGAGCGCCCGAAGAAAGCCGGACAAAAAGGCCAGAAAATCCAGTATCCCTCGCCGATTTTCGCGTCTAACCTCGCCCTGGTTTGCCCGAGCTGCGGTAAAGCGGCCAGAGTTGGATTTAAACAAGATGACAAAGGCCAGAAAATCCGAATCTGTAAGAAGTGCGGCAAGGAGATTAAATAAACATGACGAGATTACAAGAACTCTACAATAAGCAGATCTTGCCAGCCCTCAAAACTGAGTTAAAGATCGACAATATTCAGGCAGTACCCCGGATCCAGAAAATCGTCATCAATGCCGGTATTGGACGCATTTTGCAGCAGAATCCCAAGGCTCTGGACGCGCTGGTGGAAACCATGAGAAAGATCACAGGGCAGCAGCCGGTTATTACCAAAGCATCCAAAGCTATCGCCGGTTTTAAGATAAGACAAGGTCAGACCGTGGGTTTGACTGTAACCCTCCGGCAGAAACGCATGTATGACTTTTTGGATAAATTTATTAACGTGGTGATGCCTCGCACCAGAGATTTTCGCGGACTGTCGCCGAAGGGCTTTGACGGACGCGGAAATTACAACTGCGGCGTAAAAGAAGTTTTGGTTTTTCCGGAAACAGGCGAGGGGGCGGGTGAAACAAGTTTTGGCCTGGAGGTCACGATCGTTACCACTGCGAAGAATAATGAAGAAGGCTTTCAATTGCTAAAAAAATTCGGTTTCCCGTTTGCGACAGAAGAGGTGACCGCTAGAAAGGCAGCAAAATAATATGGCGACAAAATCACAGATTGCAAAATCCAAAAGAAAACCGAAATTCTCCACCAGATTGGTGCGCCGCTGCAACCGCTGCGGACGACACCGCGGATACATTCGCGATTTCGATATTTGCAGAATTTGTTTCCGGGAACTGGCAAGCAAGGGAGAGATTCCAGGAATTATTAAATCAAGCTGGTAGAAAAATATGACGGATCCAATTTCAGATATGTTAACACGAATACGCAACGCCGCCGCCGTTAAAAAAACGGAAGTGGTTTTGCCGTACTCCAAATTGAAAATGAATCTTGGAAAGCTCCTCGAGAAAAGCGGCTGGATCGAATCGGTGCAGGAGGCCTCCGAAGGCAATATGAAAGTTTTGAAACTGAAGCTTAAGTACGACGACCAGGGTCTTTCCGTCATCTCAGGCATCAACCGCCTGAGCAAACCCGGTCAGCGCATTTATGCCAAAGTTACAAAAATCCCTCGCGTCGCTCTCGGGAATGGAGCAACAATTGTTTCTACATCTAGGGGGCTGATGACCTCTGATCAGGCGCGTAAGGAAAAACTAGGCGGCGAATTGATTTGTGAAATTTGGTAAATAGTAAACATATGAGTAAAATCGGTAAAAAAATCATAGCAATCCCATCAGGCGTCGAGGTCGCGGTTGCGCCAACAGAAGTCAAAATCAAGGGCCCGAAAGGCGAATCTGTTGTAGCGCTTCATCCGAAAGTGGCCGTAACAGCCGCAGACAATACTCTTTCTGTCAGCGTCAAGAATCCGGACGATCGCCGTCAAAAAGCGCTTTGGGGAACATTTCGTTCTCTGATCGCGAACGCGGTCACCGGGGTCACGGCAGGCTTTGAGAAAAAGCTGGATATTGTCGGTGTCGGTTACAAGGCGCAGATGAGTGCAGACAAACTTATTTTGAATCTTGGCTATTCGCACCCAATCGAATTGGCAGTTCCTGCTGGCCTCGATGTTAAGGTCGAAAAAAACACTATTACAGTCAACGGTTTTGATAAGCAGGCTGTCGGAGAGTTCGCCGCACTTGTGCGCAGCCAGAGAAAACCTGAACCATACAAAGGTAAAGGAGTCAAATATCAGAATGAAGTTGTTCGCCGCAAAGCAGGTAAAGTTGTTAAAGCAGTCGGAGGCTAGTCAGAAAATAATATGAATAACACACTCAAAAGAGAAAATAGAATCAAGCGGCACTCAAGGATTCGGGCAAAGGTTGCCGGTACGGCTGTCCGGCCGCGCCTCGCGATTTTCCGCAGCAACCGACACCTGCATCTGCAGCTTATCGATGATGTGGCCGGTAAAACCATTGCTTCGGCTTCTACCGTAAAGCTTACCGGCAAAAAGCCCGCTGATCGGTTGTCCGCGATTTCGCAGACCCTGGCGGAAAAAGCCGGCAAGCTCGGCATTAAGCAAATCGTATTTGACCGCGGAGGTTACGGCTACCATGGAAATATTTCCAAGGTCGCAGAAGAAATTCGCAGCAAAGGATTAAAGTTTTAAATATGAGACCACAACAGAGACAAGGCAGAGACAAAGAATTTGTGAAGCGCGAATTTGAGACCAAGGTCGTGGAAATCAAGCGCGTCACGCGCGTGGTCGCTGGCGGCAAGCGCATGCGTTTCCGCGCCCTGGTGGTAACTGGTGACAAGAATGGCCGCGTTGGAATTGGCTTGAAGAAAGGCGCCGACGTTGCCGAAGCTGTCGCCAAAGCCACCGCCCAGTCAAGAAAGACCATGGTCAAGGTTCCGATTAAGGACGGCACAATCCCGCACGCGGTGAAGATCAAATACAAGGCAGCGGTTGTTTTCCTTAAGCCAGCCAAAACCGGTTCCGGCATCACGGCCGGCGGTCCGGTGCGCGCAGTCGTGAACCTGGCCGGCGTCAAAAACATCTCCAGTAAAATGCTTGGCGCATCCAACAAAGTCAGCAATGTCAGAGCGACATTTGAAGCACTCAAGACTTTTAAAATGAAAGACGAGATACATGCTTAATCTATCTACCCTCAGGCCAAAGATTAAAAAACCATCACAGGTTCGCCGGGGACGCGGCTTAGGTTCAGGACGCGGCGCGTATTCTGGCCGCGGTATAAAAGGCCAGAAAGCCAGAACAGGCGGCAATATCAAGCCGGGTTTTGAAGGCGGACGGCAGCCGTTTATCCGGCAAATGCCAAAGATGAAGGGTTTTCGCTCCCCTCATGCCAAGGCGCAGGCCGTGGATCTGCGGATTATTGCCAAAGCTTTTGGGGACGGCAGTCATATTTCGCCTAAGGAATTGGAACAGAAAGGTTTTATCAGAACCGCTGCTATTCCGGTCAAAATCCTGGGGAATTCAGAAATCAAGCGCAAATTTCAGTTTCGCGGCGTGACGTTTTCAAAATCCGCAAAAGCGGCAATTCAAAAAGCGGGTGGTATAATAAAAGAGAACGAAACTCCTAAAGAATGATTCGTAAATTTCTACAAATTTGGCGCGTCGCTGACCTGAGGAAAAAAATCCTCATGGTTTTGTTTTTGCTGGCGGTAACGAGAGTGCTGGCGGCGATTCCTATTCCAGGGGTGAATGTTGCCGCGTTGCAGCAGTTCTTCAATCAGAACCAGCTTTTTGGCCTGCTTGATATTTTTTCCGGCGGCGGTCTTTCCAATTTCTCTATCGCGATGATGGGCGTAGGTCCGTACATCACCGCCTCGATTATTATCCAATTGATGGCCATCATTATCCCTTCTTTGGGCGAGTTGCAGAAAGAAGGAGAGCAGGGCAGAGTGAAGATCAATCAATACACTCGTTACCTCACAGTGCCGCTCGCGATTTTGCAGGGTTTTGGAACAATCGCGCTGTTCACCAGAGGTTCTGGCGGTCCGCAGATCTTGGGATTTCTTGCGCCCATGGATTGGGTCTTGATCCTTATTTCCATTACCGCAGGAACTTTGGTGTTGATGTGGATTGGCGAGCTTATCACTGAGTACGGCATTGGCAATGGCTTGTCTTTGATAATTTTCGCTGGGATCGTGGCCCAGATTCCGACGTTCCTGAGCCAGGCGGCTCTGACCTACAATTCTTCGCAGCTGCCCACCATCATCGGTTTCGCGTTGATAGCAGTATTTGTGATTCTCGCGATTGTGACCATGACTGAGGCAACGCGAAACATCCCCGTGTCTTATGCCAAGCGTGTCCGCGGCAACAAGCTTTATGGCGGCGTTGATACTCATCTGCCGATTAGGGTAAATACCGCCGGCGTGATCCCGATTATTTTCGCGATTTCCGTGTTGCTGTTTCCGGGTGTGATTGCCAATTTTTTAGTGAATGCTAAAACTCCGGCCATTGCCAATTTTGCCAGAGAGGTGAACGAGCTGTTTCAAAACCAGACTTTTTACGGCATCGCCTATTTTATCCTGGTCATGGCTTTTACGTATTTTTATACTTCCGTTATTTTTAACCCGCAGGATATTTCTGAGAACATCCAAAAGCAGGGCGGTTTTATTCCAGGCCTGCGGCCTGGACGGCAGACTGCCGAATTTTTGTCGAAGGTCTTAAACCGCATCACTCTTGCTGGCGCGATTTTCCTGGGGCTTATAGCGGTGCTGCCGTTCCTGATGCAGCTCGTCACCAAAACTCAGGCACTAACCCTCGGCGGCACCAGTCTTTTGATTGTAGTGGCCGTGGTCATTGAAACCGTCAAACAGCTCGAATCGCAGCTGACAATGCGCGATTACGAAGGGTTCTAAAGTCCTTGGAGATGGAGAAACCATTAAATTTGATTATTCTCGGACCGCAGGGGTCTGGGAAAGGCACGCAGGCTGCGCTTTTGCAGAAGCGGTTTGACGCCGCCTATTTTGGCGCCGGCGACGCGCTCCGCGAGATTGCTAAAACTGACACAGCTCTCGGCCGCAAAGTTCACCAGACAATCAACGTGGAGGGAAAGCTCGTGGAACCGGAACTCATTTCCGAAGTAGTGCGCGAAAAAATTCTCACTGTTCCGAGGGAACAAAACTTGGTTATCGATAGTTATCCGCGGTCGCTTGAACAGTACGAGCTTTTTAGACAGTTCTGGTCCGATATGAACCGAGGCCCCTATACCGTCGTTTTTCTTGAGCTCTCTGAAGAAGAAGCGGTCAAGCGGCTCATGCAGCGCAAGCGTCTTGATGATACAGAAGAAGCAATCCGCCAGCGCCTCGCGCTTTTTAACTCACTAACCTTGCCAATGATTCGCCAAATGGAGATGGCTGACGAGGTCATTTGCGTTAACGGCTTGCCATCCATCGAGCAGGTTCACCAGGAAATTTTAGCGAAATTAAAATGAAAAAACAGATCATTACCATCGCCGGAGTACCTGGCAGTGGAAAATCCAGTACCGCAAGAGGAGTTGCGCGCGCGCTTTCTTTTGAGCATTTTTCTTCAGGAGACTTGTTTCGTAAAATGGCCGCCGATAGGGGACTCTCAGTCGAAGAGATAAATTTCGCCGCCGAAAAACAAAGGCAAATTGACCGAGAAGTCGATGATTTACTGGTTAAAATGGGCAAGGAAAAGAATAATCTGGTAATTGATTCACGCATGGCGTTTCATTGGATGCCTGATTCGTTCAAGGTATTTCTTGATCTGGATCCGCAAATCGCACTCGAGCGCACATTCGCTCAGATACAAAAAGAGGGGCGCGCAAGCCAAGACGCGTCCACCATTGAGGAGGTTCGTGAAAACACGCTGAAGCGAGTTCAGAGCGAGCAAAAGCGTTATTGGAATTTATATCATGTGGACATTACCGACAAAAAACAATTTGATTTAGTTGTGGACACCGGCCACAAAAGCATAGAAGAAGTGGTTAGTATCATTCTCGAAGAATATCAGAAATGGCTCTCATAAAAACCAGACTTGAGTTGAAAGATCTCGCAGAGGGCGGGCGGATTTTGTGGCGAATTTTGAATACTGTCGCGGACGCGGCAAAGCCAGGGATATCAACTCACGAGCTCGATTTGCTTGCCAGGTCAGAAATGAAAAAGGCCAAAGTGCAGCCTGCGTTCGAAGGCTATCAAATCAGTCCCGATATACCCAAATATCCTGCGGTACTTTGTTCTTCTGTTGATCACGAGGTGGTTCACGGTATTCCCCATAAAGACAAGATTTTAAAGGAAGGACAGATCATCGGACTTGATTTGGGAATAGTCCACAGGGGTCTCTACACTGATGCTGCCGTTACCGTGGCTGTTGGACAAACGTCCTCCGAGAATGAAAATCTAATAGACACAACGCGCGAAGCGCTCGAGGCAGGCATTGCGATGGTCAAGCCTGGCAATCGCATTGGCGACGTGGCGCACGCGATCCAGAGCGCGGCCAAGGCTGCGGGTTTTTCTGTGATCAGAGATCTCATCGGTCACGGCGTGGGACACGAGCTCCATGAAAAGCCCGATGTGCCTAACTATGGCCGTCCGGGAACATTGGAAATTCTGCGCGAAGGAATGGTAATCGCGATTGAGCCGATGTTTACGAGAGGGGATTGGCGTATAAAATTTAAGGAAGATGGTTGGACAGTGGTCACGGCTGACGGGAGTCCATCTGCGCATTTTGAGAAAACAGTAGCGGTTACCGCTACTGGCCATGAAGTATTGACAAAGTGACTTTACAGCACCAGCAATAGTGCTATTGTACAGGTATCAATGTCCGCAACGAGAAGGAGGTTGCACTATGTGGGTTCTCTGGGTTTTCAGAGTTGTTCAGTGTCTGCTGTTCATCGGGGCGTTCTTGTTCGGATCGTATCTACTGCTGCCTTCTCTAAATTTTTTGCAATATAAAAAGGACGCACCACTGAAGTAACATATGAGATGCATCCTTTTTGTTGGAACAGAGTCTGAAGGACTCAAACTCTAGAACACGGTTGGAATTATGTTCTTGGTCGGCCTGCAAACTTTCTCGCTTGCTGTTTTTTACGTTTGCCTATCAACGCTAATTCTACACGAGAGAAGCTCGCTGAATCTCCCGGCAGAGCAATCGGAGCCATTCTTGGCCTATAATGTTCTTGACGTTCCCTCGGGGCTACACGGTTTACTGTATCAATTGTCGCATAATGCAACCCGTCTTCGTCGACCTCGTTGATGATCACGAGTTCGTCTCCGAAGCAGGTTTTATCCTTCAATCGAACCTTGTCGGTTGCGATTTCATACCCGATTTCTCCTGAAGCCGCAACCGCTACTCCTTGTACCCCCTCGAAGATTCCCGCATAAAGACGCCCATTCGGATCTTGAAAGACGAGTATCTTTTGAGCTGGGTTCGCGCTTTTAATACGCTGACCTACTTTCAGTTCCATCAAATTCCTCCATTGCAATTGTGTTGCTTTAAGTTAAAAGTTTACGCGAAAAACGAAGTTTCGTCAATTCCTTAGGGCGAGCATACAAATATGGTAGAATGAGCCTATGATACACTATATCTGCACCGGCGGCTGCAAAGGCGAGTCAGAAACGCCAGGCACCTGCCAGGCTGTGACCTGCCCTAAACACGGCCAGCCGCTCACGGCTTGCGACTGCACTGATGGCAAGCATCACGGTCAGTTTGATCAGGATAGCCGGGAGAAATAAATGTCGAAAAAATATCTTCTTATTTGCCTTGGGATTATCGTTCTGGCAGCGGTTGTGCTTTTGGCAATGGGCCGCATCCCGTTTTGTAAATGTGGCGTGATCAGCGTCTGGTCCAGCGATGTTACTTCAAACCAGCAATCTCAGCAGCTCACTGATCCATATACTTTGACTCATGTGCTGCATGGTATCGCGTTTTATCTTTTTATCTGGCTGTTTTTTGGCAGACGGCTGACGCTCGGACAACGGCTTATCCTCGCTGTCGCGCTTGAATCCGGCTGGGAGATTTTGGAAAACACAGAGTTCATACTGAACCGCTATCGAGCCGCCACCATATCCTATGATTATTGGGGCGACAGCGTTCTAAACTCAGTCGGGGATATTTTCGCAATGATGATTGGATTCTGGATGTCCGCGAAACTGCCATGGTGGGGGAGTCTCATTGCGTTTATCGCGCTTGATTCGCTATTGCTCTTTTTTATTCGCGACAGCTTAATAGTTAATGTTATTATGCTTATCCGTCCGATTGACGCTATAAAAGAATGGCAGACAGGGAAATGAATTGAGTTCGACCCGGCCACGATCAGTTACCAGCAGCTGCTTTCTGTTTTTTTACCACTCATGATCCAACAACCCTGGTAAATTTGGCGGGAATTTTGTCGCCATCTGCAAATTGGGGGCTTTGAATGGTCATGCACTTATTGTATTACGGTTCGGGTAATCGTTGATACTGTTAGACTAACTAAAAAAACAAGAGCTTGCTGTGATATAGTTAAGCTATATGAAGCATTTTCGCCTATTCTTGGCAGTTGTCGTATTCGCGGTCGTGGCGTTTTTGCTGCGCGATCAATTTCTTTTATTGTCGGAAACCAGCAGCCTAAATGTCCGGATTCAAGACGCAGTAACACATATTTCGACCCCTGACCCACTGCGCGGCGAGGATGATTTTCCCGACGCGCGCTTAACCAGGCAAGGGATCATTTCATCAACTAACTCGCAGCGGGGCGAAAACAATTTGCCGCCGCTCGTGGCCAGTACGAAACTACATGCCGCTGCTATGAAAAAAGTTCAAGATATGTTTTTGAAGCAATATTTCGCTCATGTCTCGCCTGACGGCCGCCAAGCGTCGGATCTTGCCAGTGATCAAAATTATGAGTACATCGCGATTGGCGAGAATCTGGCTTTGGGTAATTTTGAGAATGATAAAATTCTTGTGCAAGCCTGGATGGACTCCCCGGGACACAGGGCAAACATTTTGGATAGGCGGTTTCGAGAAATTGGCGTGGCTGCCGCGCGGGGCATATATGAAGGCAGAACAACCTGGCTCGCGGTACAGATTTTCGCCCTTCCAAAATCCGCTTGTCCCGCCCCCAGTGAGAGTTCTAAAAACCGAATCGACAGCAATGAGAAAACTCTTGATTACATGCAAAATGAGATCACAAGATTGAAAAATGAGATTGAGACGATGCGGCCCGGAGCCAAGCGCGGGGAATACAACGCAAAAATAGCCGAGCATAACGAGCTGGTCGGCCGATATAACGCCCTGGTTGAGATCACGAGAAATCTCATCAGTACATTTAATAAAGAGGTTGACGATTTCAACGCGTGTCTTCGTGGTTGACAAAATTCAAAGAAAGCGCAAAATATAAAAACCAGTCTCGGCATCGAAAAAAGATGGGTGCTTGGACTCACCCGTCATCTCCTTTCGAGTCGTACTGTCAGCAAAGCTGGAAACGGAAAATTTGGGGGTTTCCAGCTTTGTTGGACTCATACATTCATAACAGAGGGTTATCAATATTCGGGCTGGTGTCGTCCTCCCGTCAAGCAAGACGAGTTGGTTTTTAACGCATGAAAACCAGCCGCCAGCCCGAATCCCTACAGCCTCTTTTCTATGAAGAGGCTTTTTGTTTGTCCGATCGCATTTTCCAGTTTTACGGTTTTATGTTATAATTTATTGTAGTTTTATGGCAATAATTACCAGGCTTTGATTGTTATAACTTTAGAGAATAATTAACTATCGAAGTTGATATACCGGGTATGACACAAACAATAGAAACAAATAAGGATTTATCAGTCCTGCCGCCAGAGCCGGCAAGAAAAAAAACCGAGATAAAGCATTTGACCACTCTGGTGGCGCTTCTTGCTGGTCTCGCCGGCGGCGTTTTGGGATCGATTTACGTGGCCCCGTGGTATCAGCAAGAGATTTTGAACCAGGCGCCCGGAACAGTTACCGAACGCAAACAAATAGTCGTGGACGAGCAATCAGCGATTATCTCTGCCGTGGAAAAGGTTAACCCCAGCGTGGTGTCGATTGTGATTACCAAAGATTTGCCGCAGTTTGAACAGTTCGGTTCTCCTTTTGGAGGGTTTTTCTTTCGCGCGCCAACGGGGGAGACTCAACAGCAGCAAGTAGGTGCTGGATCTGGATTTATTATTACCGAGGACGGCTTGATCATAACAAATAAGCATGTGGTTTCTGACACAGAAGCGGAATACACCGTGGTTACGAAAGACAATCAAAAATATCCAGCTCGCGTTATCGCTACAGATCCGTTCAATGACATCGCTGTTGTAAAAATCGACGCAAAAAATTTGTCTGTGGCGATCTTTGGCGACTCGGATAAGATCAAGCTTGGCCAAAGAGTCGTAGCGATCGGTAATGCCCTCGGTGAATTTCAAAATACGGTTACTTCAGGCGTCGTTTCCGGGATCGGCCGCAACGTCACCGCGACCGGCGGCGCTCAAAGCGAAAGCCTTTCAGAGGTTATTCAAACCGACGCGGCAATAAATCCGGGCAATTCTGGCGGGCCGCTTGCGGATCTGGATGGCAATATTATTGGCGTGAATTCGGCCGTGAGCCTTCAGGGCCAGCTTATCGGGTTTGCGATTCCCATAAATCAGGTAAAAAAAGTCGTTGATGACGTCCGGCAGTTCGGGAAAGTGCGCCGGGCTTTCCTGGGAGTGCGCTACGTTATAGTTACTGAATCAGTAGCTAGCGCGGAAAATCTATCCGTGGACTACGGCGCTTTAATCGTTGATGACGCGACTCCTGGCATTGTTCCGGGAAGCCCGGCTGACCGGGCCGGACTTCGGGAAGGAGACATTATTCTTGAAGTTAGCGGAGAACGCATTACGTTTGATAATCCACTTTCAGAAATAATGAAAAAGCGGAATCCAGGCGACAGGGTCAATCTCAAGATTCAGCGCGGCAGCAGCCAGCTCGATGTGGCAGTGACTCTAGGAGACGCGCAGTAAAACGTGGGCAGAGTTCTGGCAATTGATTATGGGAGCAAGCGGATCGGGATCGCTGTCTCTGACGAAACCAAAACCATTGCCCAGCCGAAACCATACGTACCGCGCGACGAGAAAGAAAAATTAATCGAATATATAAATCAAAATGAAATAGAGGAAATTTTGCTCGGACTGCCGATCGCGCTTTCTGGTAAAGAGACCGCCGCGACTGAAAAAGTCAAAAATTTCGCGGCATGGCTCAAACAAAAAATAGATTTACCGCTAACAATGATTGACGAACGCCTGACCACAAAAGAGATCCTACGCACTGAGAAAGACAGAGAACTGATCGACAGCCTGGTCGCGCAAAAAATGCTTGAGCGCTATTTGGAAAAAAATAGACCAAAACAATAAACTATGCTTCGCGTCATTCATCCAAACCGCTGGTTTTTATGGGCAATCACGTTTTCGGTTGCCGTGGGTTTGCTGCTGATTTTGTCCATACAGAAGCTCGCCGAGGAATATGAGGAGCAGGCGATAAACGCTTATGAATCAATTGTCTGGAAGACCTTCGCTTCAAAAACCTTGGGCATTTCTGTTCGTTATCCGCCGTTTTGGCAGATTGAAATCGATCCCCTCGACGTCCACGCGGTTTATTTTGAGAACTCGCGCGACTACAACGAAAATATCTCAGTCTCTGTGCGCGAACCGCGGCTCGAGCCGGTGATCAGAAGCGCTTTGCGCATCTCTTCTGAAAAGAGCGTCACCATTGACGGACAAAGCGGCCGGTGGATTGTGGGCCGTGACGCCTCGGACCCGGCGACCGGCAACGTGGTTTTGATCAGGCGAGGCGAAAATCTCTATATCATAACCGGATCCGCGAAGACTTTTGAGAGAATCATAAAAGGAATAAAATTTATTAACATATAACCCTCCCCCTTCTGAAAGAAAGGGGGAGCAGGAGAGGGTAAGCCGTTGACGGATTTTCTACCCCCACTTATTCTCCCCCTTAGCATGGGGGGGCATTAAAAGATTATGAGCGAATTTAGACAAGATATTGTCAGCAAAAATTGGATACTCATCGCCGACCATAGGGATTCGCGTCCGAACGATTTCAAGGAGATGCCGGCAACACCGATTGATCTGCCTGAGATTTCAAAAGAATGCGCTTTTTGCGCGGGCAATGAGACGCAAACCGGACCAGAGATCGCGCGCTATCCGGCAAAAGGGGAGTGGCTCGTGAGAGTTGTCCCCAACAAATACGAAGCCGTAGGCCACGTGATCGGCAAGCGTTCCGAAGATTTTTATATTTCGCGGCCAGGGATTGGTGATCACGAAGTCGTGATCACAAGAAACCATAATCAGCCGGTCGCCAAACAGGATGTTGAGCTCATTGACCTGAATCTCCAAGCTTACATTGACCGTTTCAATGATCTCTCCCTGCATGACGAAGTACAGTACATTCATACGATACAAAATCATGGTTTGCAGGCGGGCGCGTCGATCGTGCATCCACATTCTCAGATTTTCGCGATTCCTTTTTTGCCGCACCGTATTATTGCAGAACTCCTCGGCACAAGAGAGTATTACGCGGTCAACAATACTTGCGTCTATTGCCAGATAGTTATGTTTGAGATGAAGAGTCAAGGGCGAGTGATTTTGGATACCCAGGATTTTTTGGTAATCTCCCCATATGCCTCGAAAATGCCTTTTGAAGTCCATATTCTTCCCAAGAAGCACCGCGCGTCGTTCAACAAAATCACCATTTCGGAGCGCAAGGCGCTGGCCGCGGTCATGAAGGACATTTTTTCACGGTTTTATGACCGCATGAAAAATCCGGCTTACAATTATTATATCCACAGTCTGCCGGCAAGACTCTCGTCTTCGCGGCGGACTTTCACGGATCAGGACTGCTATCATTGGCACATTGTGGTGCTGCCAAGAATCAATGTTTGGGCGGGGTTTGAGCTTGGCACCGAGGTTTATGTAAATCCTATGCCGCCGGAAAAGGCCGCGGAATTTTTAAGGTAAATATATGAGACTGGTCGCCGCAAATTGGAAAATGAATCCGCAAACAATCGAAGAAGCAAGAAAACTTGCGGCCAGGGTGGAGCATGGCCAGCTTGGTACGCACCGGCATGTGGAAACTGCGATCTGTCCGCCGTTTGTGTTTTTGCCTGCACTCAAACACACTATTCATCATGTAAAGATTGGGGCGCAAAATGTTTCAGCGGAGGAAAAAGGTCCGCATACGGGCGAAGTGTCAGCAGTCATGCTGGAACATCTTGGCATAAAATATGTGATCGTTGGACACTCTGAACGACGCGCCCTTGGCGAAGACGACGAATTTATTAACCACAAGATGAAATTGGCCAAAGATCACAAGCTTCATCCCATACTGTGCGTGGGTTTTGGCACGACAAAAAGCATGGCCGCGTCCCGCGTCAAGACTATTATTTCCAAACAGCTCAAAGCAGGATTGGCAGGACTAAAATTTGAGAAAAATTTCCTGACCATTGCATACGAACCAGTTTGGGCTATCAGCAAAGGCCCCGGTACGGCTGTTACAGTCGCGCCAGAACACGCCGCCGAGATTACCGGTTATATCAAGGAAAAACAGCCGGAATCTAGGGTGCTTTATGGCGGAAGCATAACCTCGAGGAATGTGGATGAACTTTCTGTGTATAATGAGATAGAAGGAGGGCTGGTCGGCGGGGCAAGCCTGGATGCCGCTGAATTTTTGAAAATTATTAAAAGTTTTGCAAAGGAGACTTAAAAAATGATTTATTTGGGGTCAGACCATCGCGGTTTCAAACACAAAGAAGAGCTCGAGGCGTTTCTCGCAGAGCAGGGTTACCAGGTTACAGATGTTGGAACTGATTCTGAGGAATCAGTGGACTATCCGCTCATTGCCCAAAAAGTCGCGCAAAAAGTCGCCGAAGATTACAACAACCGCGGCATTTTGCTGTGCGGTTCTGGCGTGGGCGTATGCATTGTCGCCAACAAAATCAAAGGCATCAGGGCGGGATCTGCCTGGACCGCGGAGGTCGCCAGGTCCGCGCGCGCTGACGACAACGTCAACGTGCTTTGTATGGCCGCAGACGATCTCAATCCTGGAGACGTCAGAGAAATCGCTCGCGCGTTTTTGAATACGTCGTTCAGATCAGAAGAGAGATACAAGCGCCGTATCGCCCAGATTGAACAAATCGAGAAAGAGAGTTAATTTCCAATTTTGCAATTTTCAATTTCCAATCAAATCTCAATGTCTCAATTTTCAAACATTGAGAATTGAAAATTATGGCCACTTTATTACCAGCAATTCTCAGCAAAGACACTGATGAGGTTCACGAGAAAATCAAGTTTTTAGAATCAATCCCGGAGATTACCGAGGTCCATATTGATTTTGAGGATGGCAAATTTGTCCCCAACACCACGGTTTTACCAAAGGATTTGTTTGGCCTGAAGACACGCCTCAAAATCGACGCGCACATGATGGTCACGGAACCTCAGGCATATTTCCATGACCTTGAGCATCTTGGCGCGGACACTGTGGATGTTCATTTCGAGAGTTTTAACGGCTTCCGAGAGCTCCTGAATGCTGCCTCGAATCTACGAACCATGAAAATGCGCGCGGCAGTAGTAATCAATCCCGAAACAGATATCGCGGTTTTTCAGGCCGTAGCGCCGCAAATCGACATCATGTTTGTGATGTCGGTTTACCCCGGTTTTCAGGGCAAGCCGTTTTTGCCACAGTCCCTGGACCGCATCCATTCTTTACGAAAAAGCTATCCTGGTGGCATAATACAAATAGATGGCGGGATCAGCCGCGCGAATATTGAAGCTGTACGGGGCCACGGCGCAGACCGCATCGTGGTCGGCTCAGGCATCTGGCAGAATATGGACGTGAAAAAAACAATTTATGAGCTCCTGGAACTAATAAAATAAAAATATGGAAATAGAAACACAAACACCAACACAAATTCAAACCCCACCTCCTACGGTAGTGCTACCACCCAATCCGCCAGCTGGCGGACCACCACCTGAGAATCCATCTACCCCGACTGGAACGTCGGGACACCGCCATGTCACCGCATGGGTGGCTCTTGTGATTGTCGCCGCGATCGCGGCGACTGCCGGTTATCTAGTCTGGGCCAAAGCTCACGAAGCCTGGCCGTATGATAATGAGACTCCACAAACACTCGAGAACCCCTCAAATTCCTCCCTGAGCGAAGTCGAAGGGTGGCAGACTTACCGCAATGAGGAGTATGGGTTTCAGGTTCGTGTTCCAAATGAGTGGACGCACCATGAGGAGTATAGCGCAACCAAACCGAGCTCAAAAGTATTGATTATGAAATCAAACGATGAAAAAGAGATGCTAACAATAAGCACTAATCCTTTAGAAACAGGGATTGTGGGATATGAAGATTTAAAAACTGATGATATTCTAGTTGATGGCGTTAGGGCTACAAGACAGTTTTTTCAAAGCAGTGCTGATAAGAGTTTTGTTGAGGTTTGGGTTATATTCGATAGAAAAAGACCGAATTCGTCTGCTGTGGACGCATATTTGATCACTTATTCTCCAAGCAGCAAGGTTTTGGAAGCAATTACTTCGAAATTAGACCAAATCCTCTCCACCTTCAAATTCATTAAGTAATTAATTACGTAATTAAATCAGTATTTAAATACCGATATGTCATCCTGAACTTGATTCAGGATCCAGACTGGATTCCGGCTCGTAGGCCGGAA
>Ga0209541_10000135_pt1 | contig 130108 bp, 160 predicted proteins | sample RifCSPlowO2_01_FD_184027 | JGI IMG/M metagenome (GOLD analysis project Ga0209541, IMG submission 184027) | Groundwater microbial communities from Rifle, Colorado - Rifle CSP2_plank lowO2_0.1 (SPAdes) (version 2) | ecosystem: Environmental > Aquatic > Deep subsurface > Groundwater | place... | reverse complement strand
AACCCGAACTCATTTTTTCTGCTATCTTAACCATTTCAACTGAAAATAAAACCCATTCTTTCCATACTAGTTTCAAAAATTCTGTCTCTTCTTTTTCTTCTGATTTAATATCTAATAATAATGATTTTCTTTCCCAAAACATCATCTCAGCTAGTAATTTTTCAATATTTGTCCTGTCATCCTCATCAAATAATTTAATCTCAAACATATTTATAGCAGAGCCTGTATTTGGTAATATCAAGCTTTGAAGAATATTGCAGAACATTGCTAATTTATCAGTTATTCTTCTTCTTATTACTCTTAAAGGAAAATCTGATTTTTCAAATTGTTTTATACTGGAAACTTCAAATTCGTTGTTTAATTCATCGAATTTAGGTAAATCATACTTCTTTCTTAAATTTTCATAATCTTCATTTATTTTGCCTTTCATACAATTATTACGAAAAATCAATTTATAAATCTACCTCAAAAAACTATTATTATGATAAGCCCCGGGTGAGATTTGAACTCACGACCCTTGCCTTTTTGTTTGTATACCAAGGCAAAGCACCAACCAGGCTATGCTACCGGGGCACTATTTAAAAAACAATTAATTTAATTCTTTTAAAGCCTTTCTAAGTTCCAATAAATAATTCAACCATCAAGAATACTATATAAAACAAAATTAAATAAATACCGTCTTTTTTGCTTAATACCTTATCTCTTCTGTTTAAATAATCAATTGCTAAAATAGCTAAAAACATAAATAAGGCAGGAATTATCATAACTTCCTTAACAAAAGAAAAAGGATTAATCAAAGCTATAACCCCTAATGCAATTGTAGCATCCCACAAAACAGTTCCAAATAAATCTCCAATGCCTAATTCAGAATGCCTTTCTTTTATAGATCTCAAGGAAAACATTAATTCAGGCAGTGTTGTTCCAAGCGCAATAACAATAGAACCTAAAATTAATGGTTTTATATTAATCAATTTTGAAAGATCTGAGCCATATTTAACAGTAAAATAAGCGCTTAATATCAAAAACAGCAAAGATAAAGTTAAAAATAAAGAATATTTTAAAACATTTTTCATATCTCTCTTTTTATTTTTGTTAAACAATCTAAAATCCTCAATTAACCTATAGTAAAAATAAATCCCGCTGAATACTAATATTAATCCGTCAATCCTTGAAAAATTTCCATCTAATGCTAATAATAATGGAATCAATAAAATAACAGAATAAAGAAAATTTTCCTTTTTGTCTTCATTCTTTAACCTTAATCCTTTAACTGAAGCTAAAATAACAATTCCAAATATCAGGCTTAAATCAGCTACATTTGATCCTATTAAAGTTCCAGCCCCTAAACTTGGTATTTCTTTTATTGCAGATATTATGCCTATCGCTGTTTCAGGCAACACAGTAATAAATGCTATAAAGAAAAAACTTACAATAAATTCAGAGATATTCGCTGCTTTTGATAATTTGGAAGCGAATCTTATTGCTAATTGCGAGCTTTTCGCTAATATGACTAAGGAAATTAAAAATAATATCGTTGTTAGTATCATTTCAACCTCTTTTTAGTAATCTAATGCAATTTAAGAACTATAAAGATTTCTATTGAAAAATTGTGCGGGGAACAGGAATTTCATTTTCTTTTCCTAGGTTTTCTTTCCCAAAGAAAAGCTATTTTGAACCTGCGTAGGCACTAAGCCACAGGATCTTAAGTCCTGCTCTTTTTCCGGACTCAGACATCCCCGCATAGAATTCCTTACCTTTAGAAGTTTTATAAACCTTTTTAATTGTTGTAACCAATAGATTTTCTATTCCAGTAGTATTATAGGCTACAGACTAAAAGCCATTTTTAGGCGTTAATTACAGTATGTCAAAGCTTCTTCAATCTAATTGATATCTTTTCTTTCTTAAGTTTAAATTCTCTCGGATTAAGGTTTAAATAAGAACACTCTTTAAAAGTTTTAATTATCTCTTTTAATCTCTCAAAATAATTATCAAGTTTATATTTTTTTAATAAATCAAAGTAACTCTTAAAGTCAACATCTGTAAAAAGAAGTATGCCTACAATATCGATTCTGTCTTTTTCGCCCTTAATAGAATGTCCTCTTTGCAACTCAGCTCCTTGCTTTAATATCAATAATACTTCTGGTTTAACAACATTAAAACCTTCTATTTTTGTAGTATATTTATCTAAACCCTCAATAGGTATTGCAAGTTTTGAAAAATAAGGCACATAAATATCCAGGTCTATATCACCAAAGACTATTTCATACTTTTTTAGGTTATCATTTTTTTTAAGATCATACTTTTGTTTTAAGTAATCCAAATCTTTGAGATCAATTAAAACAATATCTATATCCTTGCTTTTATGCAGTTTTGTCCATAAATAACTCGCCCAACCACCAATTAAAATAAATTTAAACTGCTCTTTGGATATATTTTGCAATAAACTCCAGCTTTTCTCAGTTAGTAGGCTATTCCAGAAATCTGCCAATTTTTACCTCCAAAGCCTTCAAAAAATCTTTTGCATACCATTCCTTAATGTTCCATAAATCCACAAATAAATTACCCAACGTCACAATTTTCCCATACTTACTAATAGTATTATCTTCCCTTAAAATAAATAAATTTGGGTTTTTATCATTCTTCTTGAATCTTTTTTGTATATCTTCTGAACCATAAATATATACCTCTGAATAATCAGCGGGAACCTCATCGAATTTTAATTTGTAAGCAGAATAAGCAGTAAAAACTATATTATTCGGCATTAATCTTTCTATCTCCTTAACTGGGATATCTACTCTTGTTTTGTATACAATATCTCTATCAAGATTCCTTATTGAAGCCCAGTAGTATAATATTTTCTTAACATCTACAATATCAAAACACATTTTTTTTATTTTTAGGGCATTCATCCTGACAAGAGGCCTTAAAGCAAGATTCACAGTGCTCAGCGATATTTTCAAGGTTTTAGATAATTCTAACTGGGTTAATCTTCTGTTCTTCTTTTCCATTGCATTATACAATATTTCCCTATAGACCAATTCCGTCTTTTTCATGTTCCTATCTATAGTTTAAAGATTTATAAAGCTTTCGATATTATTAGAAAGATATATAAGCAAATAAAATTAAAATCGAAACCAGCTTAATTCTCTTTTTTAATCATAATTAATCCCTTTCCAATTCTAAGCTCTTTATACTTTAGACTGCTTTCCTTTAAATACTCAAAAAACTCCTTTAGCTTAGCTTTATGAGAAATAGTATTATCTACAAATATTAAGCCCTTTTTATTTAACAGTTTTAAAGATAATTTAAGATATTCTGTATATTCTGATTTTCTGCCATCTATTAATACAGCATCAAATTTTAACTTCAAATCTTTTAAAGTTTCAATAGCATTTCCCTTAATTATTTTGATGTTCTTACAATTAGCCTCTTTAATATTATTTGTAGCTATACTATAATTCTCTTCATCAATCTCCAAACTTACAACTCTCTTACAAACTAAGGAGAAATTCAAAGTGCTATACCCATTAAAAGCCCCTATTTCAAGAAAATTATTAACTTTTCTAGTTTTACAAATATATAGAAATAAATTCAACAGATTCCTTAGATAAATTCATTTCATGCCTTCTAGATTCTAATCTTTCAATTACTTTTAATGCATAATTCATGGTGTTAATCAAATCTAAAAAGGCTTATAAATATTTACTATTAAATCTGTTTATGATAGTTTCATCCTTTTACAAATATATAGAAATAAACAATTTAGAAGGCTTTCAAATAAAACATTTAGACTATTGCAAAGCTTTAGGCATTAAAGGAAAAATCTTAATCGGAAAAGAAGGGATTAATGGTTCGATATCAGGAACAAAAGAGCAGATTAATAGCTACGAAAGTAATCTAAAGAAAAATAAGATCTTCAAAGACCTAGACTTTAAGCATACTTCATCAGCTTCTATTCCCTTCAGAAAAATCATAGTAAAGATAAGAAAAGAAATTGTTACTTCAGGCTTAAATGTTAATTTAAAGAATAAAGGAAAATACATTGAACCAAGTAAATTGAAGGAATTATTGGATAAAAAAGAAGATTTAATATTACTAGACGCAAGAAACTTCTATGAATCTTTTGTAGGCAAATTTAAAAATGCAATAACCCCAAAAATAAAAACCTTTAAAGAATTTAAAAGAGTTCCAAAATTAATTTCAAAATATAAAGATAAAAAGATTGTAACTTACTGCACAGGCGGCATTAGATGCGAAAAAGCTAGTGCTTACCTAAAAGAAAAAGGATTCAAAAATGTCTTTCAATTGCACGGCGGCATTATAAATTTCATTAATCAATTTCCAAATACCTACTTTGAGGGCAGTTGTTTTGTCTTTGACAATCGCTTGACTATCCCTACAGGAACAACAGATATATCTGTTTGTGTTCACTGTAAAACCCCCCCTGCAAGATACATTAACTGTAACTATAGGGAATGTGATGAAATGTTTATTTGCTGTGAAAAATGTGATTTAAACCATAATCACCAGTGTAAATCTTGTATTAATACTACACAAGAATGAAAAAGAATATTTAAGTAGTTTATTTTCTGAAAGATTATGGGGGGATATATGAAATGTTCTACTTGTAAAAAAGAGATAAGTGAAAAATCAAAATTTTGCAATTATTGTGGTGAAAAAGTAAAGAAAGAAATAAAAGTCAATTATTGCCCTAATTGTGGAATAGACCTAAAGAACGCTTCAAAAACAATAGAATCTTCTAATAAAAATAATAAATTAAATCTTATTGTAACTGTAGTTTTTGCATTATTAATCCTAGAAGTTGTTTTTTTCTTTTTATGGTATTTACTGTTTTAATTTTCATCTAAATCCAGACATTTTATGTAAGTTACTTTTTTGTAGCATATAAGACATTTATGTAGCAGCTTGTGTTTAAGGTTGCGTTTAAAACCGATGTATAGTATAAATAAACAAAGGCCTATCTTTTGTCCCAAACTAGGCTCTCAGGTCTCCAATCTTTTGGAATAACATACCTCTCATCAAGCAGTGTAGCAGAATTTATTCTGTCTATAACAAATGTCCTTTCTTCCTTTCTTAAATGGCAATAATAAAATTAATACCTATTTGATAAATTTCAATTACTCTGTTTGTGAATTCATCTGAATGCGGGCCGTAGTATTTTATTTTGGCTCTTTTGTTTTCATTAAATGCTTTGTATAATAAGTTTCTTATCTCCGATTCCCCTTTTGCATAAACTATTTTTTTAGGGAATTTTAGTTTGTTAACAATTCCAAATGTTCTCTTATTATTGGTTTTTGACAGTTCTTTGATAATAGTCTCTTTATCTTTTTTTGACAAATAAACCATATTTTACACCTTCAATTTTATACTTCTTTGCGTCATCGATTTCCCTCCAGTTACAATCTCCTTCGTTTTTTTAAAATGTGTGGGAGTAAGGATTTGAACCTTAGTAGGCACTAAGCCAGCAGATTTCTAATACTGCATTTGAGTTTGGGCATCTTAATTAAGATTCTGCCCCGTTTGGCCACTCCGGCACTCCCACATGGTTTTTATAAGGAAATTAGCCTTTAAAAAATTATTCAATGAAGCAGAACCTAAAATTTAAGGTTTAATTAGTTACAATAACAGAATTAAAAGTTAATTTACCTATCATTTAAAACCTATTTATTCAAACTATCCTTTTTGATACTTGCTAATATAAATACTACTTCATATTTTTTCATTAAAGGTGATTTTTTGATTAAACAAATAAAAAAGAGGAATGGGTCTATAGTTTTATTTCAGCCAGAGAAAATAGAAGAAGCTATCTGGAAGGCTGTTAAATCTGTTGGCGGCACTGACAGGGAAAAAGTAAAAGAAATAGCAAAAAAAGTTGTCATAGTATTAGAAAACAAGTTCCCTGACACAATTCCAAATGTTGAAGATATACAGGATTCAGTAGAAAAAACCTTAATAGAAGAAGGTCATGCTAAAACAGCAAAAGCCTATATTCTCTACAGAAAAGCCCATCAGGAGATAAGGGAAGCTACCCATATGTTTGATTCTATTAAAGCTGTAGATGATTACGTCAGCGTATCAGACTGGTTAGTTAATGAAAATTCAAATATGGGTTTTTCATTGCAGGGCTTAAACAATTATTTAAGCACAAAAATAATATCTCATTATTGGTTAAAAAGAATATATCCTGAAGCAGTAAGAAAAGCTCACGAAGAAGTAGATCTCCATATACATGATCTCGGAACACTAGGTGCTTATTGTGTTGGTTGGGATTTACAGGATCTTCTAAAAACAGGTTTCCAAGGAGTTTCAGGCAAAGTTGCATCTAAGCCAGCAAAACATTTTAGGACTGCTTTAGGACAGATGGTAAACTTTTTCTATACTCTCCAAGGGGAATCCGCAGGCGCTCAGGCATTTGCAAATGTAGATACATTGCTAGCTCCCTTCATAAAGTATGACAATCTTGATTACAACGAAGTAAAACAATCAATACAGGAGTTTGTATTTAATCTTGCTGTTCCTACAAGGGTCGGATTCCAAAGTCCTTTTACAAATATTACCTTGGATTTAAAGGTTCCAGACATATTAAAAAAAGAAAAAGTGATTATTGGTGGTGTAGAGCAAAAAGAAACCTACGGAGATTTCCAAAATGAAGTAACAATATTCAACAAAGCCTTTGCAGAAGTTATGTGCCAAGGTGATGCAGAAGGCAGAGTATTTACATTCCCGATTCCAACTTATAATATCACCAAAGATTTTGATTGGGACAATGAAGATTATAATTCAATATGGGAAATGACTGGAAAATATGGCATTCCTTATTTTTCAAATTTTGTTAATTCCGACATGAGCCCTGATGATGCACGCAGTATGTGTTTACATGGTGACGAAGAAATTCTTGTAAAAATAGATGGTAAACTTGAAAGAACAACTATGAAGTGTCTAATAGAGACTTATGGTGGTGAAGGGTGGAATAAATGTAATCATAACATAAAAGTTTTATCCTTAGATGAGGATTATAAATTAAGGTGGTCAGGAATAAAGAATTTCTTAAAAGTGAAAAAGAAAGGTCTAAGGAGTATTATCACTAAAGATGGCAAAATGTGTAAATTATCAATGAATCACCCAGTAATGGTCCTAACAGAAGATGGATTAAAACAAAAATTTGCTAGTGATTTAAAGATCAATGATTACATGATTAGCTTAAAATCTGCTGAAGGTTTATTATCTAAGAAATGCAGCAAGTTTGGTAGTTATGTTCTCAACAAAGATTTGGCTTTCTTTTTTGGTTTTTTTACAGCCGATGGAAATTATTTATACAAATCAAAGACAAAAATAACTAGAGGAATGCAATTAAGTTTTAATGCAAAAAATAAAGATCAAATAGATTTGCTTAAAGGTCTGATATATAAATTATTTAAGTATAAAGCTAAGGAAAAGAAGGATCCAAGATACAATACTTATTATCTCTATATTTATAATTCAAATCTAGCCAATTTATCATACAATTTTGGGTTTAAGAAATATGGCCGATTGCCAAATATATTATTTAACTCACCAAAAGAAGTAATTGAATCTTTCTTAAAAGGATTTTTCTTAGGTGATGGCTACGCTAAAAGAAACGAGATTCATATAAATGATAATCTATTAATTAGAGACCTAACTTTATTGTATTCTTTAATTGGCTTGCCAAACATACTAAAAATAAAAGAAAGAAGCCAAAGATTATATCTAAATAAAAAAACAAACAATAAAAATGTAATTGGTTGTGTAGTTAACTGCCTTAATGAGCTCATACCGGGTTTCTTGGCAAAATCAACATATCTTGTTCCGGGATTAAACAAGAATAGAATGGTTGGGCAGCTTACTCTTCAAAAATATAATGCAGAGACTTTATTATCTCGTAAGATACTTGAAAGCGATATTTATCCTGTGAGGGTTGTAGAAATACAAGACACCGCAGAAAACATTGAAGATTTCTATGATATAGAATTAGAAAGAGATCATATTTTTGTTCATTCTCTTGGCACATTAACACATAATTGTTGCAGGTTGAGGATAGATCAAAGGGAATTAAAAAGAAGGGGTGGCGGTTTATTTGGTGCTTCACCCAAAACAGGCTCTTTAGGTGTCGTAACACTAAACATGCCAAGGATAGGTTTTATTTCTGTAGATGAAAATGAATTTTTCCTTAACTTAAGTAATTTAATGGAATTAGCAAAAGAAAGCCTTGAAATAAAAAGGAAAGCAGTTGAAAGCTTCACAGAAAAAGGTCTTTATCCATACTCAAAATTCTACTTAAGAAGCATTAAAGAAGATTATGGGAAATACTGGAAAAATCACTTTAGCACAATTGGTATTTTAGGTATGAATGAAGCCATTGTAAATTTCATGCCTGGAGAAAACATAGCAACTCCCTCAGGAAGTAAATTTGCAATAAAAGTTCTTGATTTCATGAGATCAAAATTAGGAGATTTCCAGGAAGAAACAGGTAATTTATACAATTTGGAAGCAACACCAGGGGAAAGCACAACACACAGGTTTGCATTAGCTGATAAAAAAAGGTTTGTAAGAATAAAGGTTGCAAATGATGAAGATGTAAGAAATGGCGCTAAACCATTTTATACTAATTCAACACATTTACCTGTTAATTACTCAGACGATCTATTCGAAGTTTTAGAACTTCAAGATCCATTACAGGTAAAATATACAGGCGGAACAGTTATACACGGTTTTGTTGGTGAAAGGCTTGAAGCAAATATGGTTAAGGAATTGGTAAGGAAAATAACATCAAATTTCCATCTTCCTTACTTCACACTAACCCCAACATTCTCAATATGTCCTAAGCATAGTTATTTAGAAGGAGATCATGAGTATTGCCCAAAATGCGATATTGAAATAGGTTATAAGGGGGTGAAAAATGGAGAGAACAAAATGTGAGCGTTATTCAAGAATCGTTGGTTACCTAAGACCTTTAGCACAATGGAATGACGGAAAAAAGGAAGAATGGTTCCTAAGGAAAATGTTTAAGGTAAAAAATGATAATTAAGAATCTGCAGAAGCTTACAACCATAGACTATCCTGGTAAGCTTGCCTGCACTATTTTTATTTTTGGATGCAACTTGAGATGCAGTTTCTGCCACAATCCATCTTTAATATTTAAAAAAGATGACATAGAAATAAAAAAAGAAGAAGTATTTGAATTTTTAAAAAAAAGAAAAAAATACCTTGATGGCGTTTGTTTTACAGGTGGAGAGCCATTAGCCACTTTAGATTTTGAATTTGTATCAGAGATTAAGAAACTAGGCTACAAAATAAAAATTGACACAAATGGAACTTATCCAGAAAAATTAAAGCAGTTAATTGATAATAATTTAGTGGATTATATTGCAATGGATATAAAAACTTCAAAAGAAAAATACGAATCTTTAACAAAGTTTAATGATATCAAAAAGATTGAAGAAAGCATAAGATTAATATCTGATTTTAAAAACTATGAGTTCAGGACAACTATTATACCAACACATCACACTATTGAAGATATAAATAAAATTAAATCTTGGTTGTTATCAGTTTCAGGAAAAACAAAGCTTAAATCCTATTATATTCAATCTTTTGTATCAAGGCCAGGTAATATGCTTAGTTCTGAATTCGATTGTATAAACTCTTCATCAGATCAGTTTTTAAATGAAATAAAAGCCGTAATGCAGCCTATTTTCGAAGCTTGTGAAATAAGAAACTGAGAAAGCTATATAAAACTAACTTCTATTACAGGTTTGATGCCAAAATGCCCTATCTTTAAAGCTGCAAGCCTTTTAGGTAAAAAGTGGTCTATTGTTCTATTGGATGAAATTGAAAAGAATGGGGAGCAAGGCTTTAACCTAATATTCAAAAATCTTAAGCATATCTCTCCTAAGATACTGTCAAAGAGACTTAAAGATCTTGAAGATTCAAATTTAATTCAAAAATCAGTATATACAAATGTTACCCCAATGAAAACATCTTACTACCTGACTGAGAAAGGTCTTGAATTATCTCAAATTATAAAGCTTTTTAAAGAGTGGCAGTTGAAATACAATGAGCTTCCCTGCGGAAAAATTAAATGCAGTGAATGTCCGTTTTATTATACAAAATGAAAGTCAAAAAAGTATTATTATCAGAAGGAAACTGGTATTTTTGGGAAAAAGGAGATTTGCATACTGACCTAGGTTCATTAAAAGAATCAGATATTTTAAAAAATGGAAAAATAAAATCAAATAAAAACTTTGAATTCTTTGTTTTTGATGCAAATTTCTTTGATAAAATGCAGAGAATTAAAAGAATTCCTCAGGCAGTAATGGAAAAAGACATCGCTAGTATCTTAGCTTACTCTGGAATAATTAAAAATTCAGTAATCTTCGAAGCTGGAACAGGCTCAGGAAAATTAGCCTCTTATCTTGCGCAATATTGCAAAAAAGTAATAAGCTTTGATATAAATGATGAATATTTGAAAATAGCAAAAGAAAACTTTAATAACTTAAAAATTAAAAATATAGAATTAAATAAATCAGATATCTACAAAAAAGTAAATTTAAATTTTAAAGTCGATGCTTTTATATTGGACGTTCCTTGTCCTTGGTTAGCTTTGGAAAATATAGACCATCTTAAAACAGGTGGAACCTTTGTAGCCTACCTTCCAACAATCGTTCAGGTAATAAATCTGGTAAATGAATCAAAAAAATTTAATTTGAAATTTGTTAAATGCATTGAAAACATAGAAAGATCATGGATTGTTGAAGATCCAAGAGTAAGGCCCGAAAGCAAAATCCAGTTTACAGCCTTTTTGGTTTTTTTCAGAAGATATTAATAAAAACGTAAAATAGTAATATTTATAAATATCAAAAATGGATAATATTATCTAAAAATGGATAATACCTTAAAGATTATTAACTACCTTGGAAAGCATATTGATAGGTCTTTTACAATGCATGAGCTTAGCAAAGCAACGAAAATACCTTATGCTACGTTTCACAGAACTATAAGCCAGATAAAAGACTTGGTAAAAATACAGGAGATAGGGAGATCAAAGGTTATAATTATTAATAAGGATAATGCCTCAATAAAACCATATTTAACAATAAGTTCAGAAGAAGAAAAGAAAGAATATTTAAAAAAACAACCAATAATAAACAAAATAGTGTCAGAGCTTGATACAAAAGATATTGTATTATTATTCGGAAGTTATGCTAAGGGTAGCCAGAAAGATACTTCAGATATAGACTTGTTGATAATAAACCCAACAGGGAAAAAATCTATATCTCTCTCAAAATATGAGGTTTTGTTTAACAAAAAAATCAACCCAATTTTTGTCACAAAACAAGAATTCAAAAAAATGCTGCATGACAAAGAGGAGAATGTAGGAAAGCAGGCATTAGTAAATCATATAATTCTCAATAATTCTGAAAAATTCTGGGTGTGCGTTATATATGGATAGCTACAAGATGTTATTTGAGGAGTGTGTTGCTAGCAATAGGATTACAAAATCCAGTGAAGCTTACAAGATAAAGCTCTTCTTGAAAAAAGGTGAAAATAGCCTATTAATCGCCAAGCATATTAAAGATATAAAAATTGAAGAAGGTGAGCCTAAAAAACTTTATTGGGATTATTGGGCGATTACTATCTCTTATTATTCTATGCTATACTGCGCTAAAGCACTTATTTTGAAAAAAGGATATGAAGCACACGACCATGATGCAGTTCAAACAGCTTTAGGGTATACTTGCGTCCCGAATGAACTTGAAAAAGAAGACCTAGAGATACTAAACCAGTCTTACAAAATCTTTGAGGATGAATATGTTAAATATTTTGAGGAAGCAAAAAAAAGAGCCATATTGCAAGATATTCAGCTATCAAAACTTATACAGAAAGGAGACTTAACGAAATATTTGATAATGCAAGAAAGTTTGTAAGTAAAACTGTATTAATATTGGAAGATTCAAAATAAAAAACAAATATTAATAAACTGTAAAATTATTTCCAGAAAAACAATCATCTTTATATATCCTTATAATTATAATCTGTTATGGCAATAGAAAATATATTAATGGAAATTGATTTTATGGTAAAAACGCTTTTAGCTTCCATTAATCCTTCATTAGCCAATTAACCTTTTTATCATTAAATTTCAACCATATAATAAGAAATAGGACTATAAAATGCTTAACACATTAAAAAAACACTTCGGAAACAAATCAAGAGTTTTGATAGTCAGTAAACTACAATTTTTACCTATAGAAATATATAATAATATGAAATATTCAATAATCCAAGATTTAAAAGAGGTGATTAGATGAATCAGGTAATCCATATTAAAAACCTAAGAAAAGAGTTCAAAACAAAACATAAAGAACCTGGTTTTTTAGGTAGTTTAAAATCAATTATTCATCCTAAAACAAAAACATTAACCGCTGTTGACAATATTTCATTTAATGTAAAGGAAGGCGAAATCATAGCTTTTATAGGTCCAAATGGTGCAGGAAAAAGCACAACTATAAAGATTTTAACAGGAATTTTACATCCAACTTCAGGTAATGCTAAAGTCTTAGGATTAGTTCCTTGGAAAGACAGAATAAAATTAGCATATAAAATTGGATCTGTATTTGGTCAAAAGCCGCAATTATGGTATCACTTGCCCGCAATAGACACCTTTAACTTATTCAGCAAGATATATGAATTAGATAAGCACGAATACAAAGAAAGACTGGATTACTTAGTAAAAACCTTTGAAATAAAAGAGTTTCTCAACACACCAGTTAGAAAATTATCTTTAGGCCAAAGAATGAGGTGTGAAATAGCAGCTTCTCTATTGCATAAACCAAAAATTATCTTCTTAGATGAGCCAACCATAGGCTTAGATATAGTCGCAAAACAAAAAATGAGGGAATTAATTAAAAAGCTGAATAAAAAAGAGAAAACTACTATATTTCTAACCTCTCATGATACTCAGGATATAGAGCATCTGTGTAAAAGAATTATAATTGTGAATCATGGAAGGATAATATATGACGGTTCTGTTAACAAATTAAGCAAAAAGTTTCTTAAAAATAAAGTAATCTCTGTTAAATTTGAAACACCTGTTAAAAAATTTAATATCGAAGGTGTTAAAATAATTAAATCAAACAAATTTAATATTGATTTTGAGTTAGACACAAGAAAAAAATCCATGCAACAATTGATAGATGCATTAATAAAAAAATATAAAATTGCAGACATTAATATCTCAGATCCACCAATAGAAGAAACAATTAGCTTAATCTACAGGAAAAAATGAAAATCTTGAAATATTACGAAATATGGAAAATAAATCTTCTTAATAGCTTGATGTATTTTAGTGATTTCATCTTTTACTCGGTATTTATCGGGGTTATAATCTTTATTTTTGTGAATTTATGGAGAAATCTTTACTCAACTACGTCTGTAATAGAAGGATTTACTTTGGTAATGATGATCTGGTATCTAGTCTTAACAGAATCAATGGTAGTAAATATAGGGGGAACCACCCTAATCAAAGAACTAAACCAAGAAGTTAAAAGTGGTGACTTAATTTATGTCTTAAACAAACCCTATAATTATGTAGCTTATCATTATGTAAAGTCTTTATGCCAATGGATGCTTGGGTTTACTACCTCGTTTATAATAGCAGGGCTAGTTGCCTTATTCTTTGTAGGGGCATTAGAGTTTTCACTAATAACCTTGCCATTTATCTTAGTAATACTGCTATTCTCATTTACAATAGACTTCACAATAAGTGCAATACTAGGGATTTCTGCTTTCTGGATGGAAGATACAACTTCTTTTAAATACGTTTATGAAAAGATTATTTTTATACTTGGGGGTATGTTGATTCCTTTAGAGATATTTCCTGAGTGGCTTAGAATAATATCAGCAAAGCTTCCATTTAGTTATATTGCCTATCATCCTGCAAAGCTATTCGTAATGTTTAGCTTTAAATCATTTTTATGGATAATGCTTGCTCAACTATCATATGTTATCTTTTTTGGCATAATATTGGTGATCTTATATAAACTAGCTGTAAGGAAGGTGAATCTACATGGGGGGTAGTCTATTAAACTTTATGTGGGTTTATTTTAAAATTAATATGCAAAGCGCTATGGAATACCGAGTTAATTTCCTGCTTCAGACTATTGCAATGTTATTTAATGATGGGTTATGGATTGTCTTTTGGTTAATCTTTTTTAATAGGTTTAAGACCGTCAGTAGTTGGCAATTTAGTGATATTTTAGTGCTTGAAGTAATAGTTGCAGTTTCATGGTCTTTGTTGGGCATATTCTTTGGAAATTTCATGGAGCTTGCCAATGTAATCAAAGATGGAAAGCTTGATTTTTATTTAACCTTACCGAAAGAAGTATTATCACACATTTTAACTAGTAATATGAGGTATCACGCCTTTGGAGATTTATTGTTTGGGATAATTATCACGATTTTCTTTATTCCGCTAATTAAATGGCCATTGCTTTTGCTGTTCATTCTAATCGCTTCAACAATTTTATTATCCATCGCAGTAATATTGGGTTCAATAACGCTTTACACAGGTAGTTCTGCAGAATTGACAAGAGCTGGTATGTTTGGTGCATTAACAATAGCTAGTTATCCCTTCGATGTTTATTCCGGAATGGTAAAATTTATACTTCTTACAGTAATCCCTGTTGGTTTTATTACCGGTGTTCCAGTAAGATTATTACAATCATTTGATTTGAAGTTGTTTTTGTTTATGATACTAATAACTGTAATATTAGCAATAATAGCCTTAATAATATTCAAATTAGGCATAAGAAAATATGAATCAGGAAATTTAATTAATGCTAGAGTTTAATATAATGTAAATATTTTTCCAGAAAAAGTTTAATATTCAACAATATAGCAAAGTTCTATGGAAAATTTGATTATTTTTGATCTTGACGGCACTTTGTATCAGTTCAAGGAAGGAAATTTTGTCAGTTCAAGGTTTTATCAAGAAATAAAAAGGAAGGCATATAACTTCTTGTCAGAAACACTCAAAATCAGCTTAGAACAAGCAATAGAACTATATCAACAAATTAATAAAGATTTCAACGGAGAAATTAGTTTAGGCGTTGAGAGAAGATGCAACATCGATAGATATCATTATTTTGCAAATACATGGAACCTAGATCCAAAAGATTTTATACAAAAGAACGATTTGCTACTATTAATTAAGCCATTGAGGTATAGAATAACCTTCCTTACAAGTGCTCCTAAGATATGGGCTGCTTCTGTATTAACCTACTTCAATCTTAGGGAATATTTGCCTAGTTTGTATACTGGTGAGTCTGATATAAGAAAACCCAATATATTAGCATTCCAACAAATTTATAAAGATTTTTCTTTTCCATGTTTAATAAGTCTGTTTACCAAATCTATTCCTTGGTAGTTTACCCTTAGCCCTACTGCAAGATCTAAAAGCCTACCATCCATACAACCGACCTCAAATAATAAATCAAATCCATTGTTCAAAAATATTTTACTTATTAAAATCCTTTCATATTCAAGAAATTCTTTTATTCTAGCAGTATAGTTTTTTGGATTAACTAAACTAATTCCCCCACCTAAGTCGTAAAAGTTTCTAATCAAAGAATCGCTCATTTTGTAGCTAATATCTCCTGTTTATTTATTGTAATCCATCTTACTGAAGTTTGTTGATTTATGTAGTCAATCATCTCTGGTGTTAATAAATATGAAATATTATTTGGATTTGCTTCTTCAAAACGGTCATAAGGGGGTATAACAATTGGTAAAGTTACAAAGTTAGTTCTAATCCTATCTGAATGCATTCTGGTTATGGGTGTTGCCGGATGATACGTCAATAGATTAGGGCTAACCATAAACAGTTTTCCATCTTTAGCCAATTTTTCTACATGAGTTATGGTGTGCTCTATTGTCTCCATTGTTTCACCAGGCAAACCAAACAAAACAGAAGAGCCTACATGTATCCCTGCGAGATTGCATACATCTAAAGCGTGTTCTATCTTATCTGCCCAAGTAGTAAATCCGGCTCCAGGGTTCTTAGCATATTTATGAATATGTTTTAACACAGTCGGCGATAGACTCTCGATTCCAATATAAACATAAGAACAACCTATTTCATGAAGTCTTTTTAAAAAAAGTCTAATCCCTTCAATTCGATAGTCTTCATACAAAATGGCTGGGTTCTTATAAGACTTCCTTATAGTCTCAACTAAAGAGTTTAATTCAATGTCAAATTCTTTACTTGTTTTTATGATTCGTAAATTTTCTATTAAAGCATAACCTATTTTAAGACCATCCGCACAACCTAAAAGATTATCATCAAATTTTATTTTCATACAACTAAATACAAAATTTATCTCTTAAATGAATAGGAAACAATATTGTTCCCAACAATTAAAAATATTTTCTGTAAAAATAATTACTTAAAAGTTAAAGAAGACAAAATTGTTCCCTAACTATTTATTAATGTAAATTTTGTTATAGATAAAATGATACGAGTAAAAGGCATTGTCCAAAAATACGATAGCGGCAGGAAAAAAATAGAGGTAAAAAAAGAAATTAAGCAGATTTTTAACATCTCAGAAGAATCAAACTTAAATTATATTATGGAACATTATTATGATCTTGAAAAGGCAATTGACAGGTTAAAAGAAATATTCGAAGAAACAAAACAACTGCCTGTATTTTTAAATTTTCAAAAAATAAAAGGAGAACAAAATGAAAATATACCAAAAACATTGTAATTTTGAACTTACTAAATCCAGCCATACCTATCCAGTAGTTTTTATTAGTGGTTTTTTACTGTTTAGGAAAAAGAGAAAACCAAAATTTGAAAATCAATTCACCATATTAAACGATAAAGAAGAGCTTAATCTTTCTTTAAAACTTTTTCAATAAACTTGAACTGATCATCAAATATATGCGCAGAGGTTGAAAATACAGTTATATTCCCAAAATCACAGTTTAATGCCTTTTTAACATAATCCTGTAAAACAAACAACTGATAGAAATTAGCAGGCCATCCAAAAAACACATCATTGCTTCTTATAACTGCAGTTAAGTTTAATTTTTCCCTTCTCATTTTAAAGTCAATCAGCATTAATCCTGGGTTCTCACGATTAGACAAGCTTGAATCAGCAACCGGATCCCACAAGCTTATTACCGCTCTTCTTGAGTTCGGCGTATTTTTCAATAAGGGTATAATAAAATCATTTAATTGATTAATCTTGCCTTGAAAATTAAATATTCTTGCACCATATGAATAAGAATATCCTGATTCTAACTTATCAGTCAGCATAATCTTAGATATCTCATCAAGCTGTGGATACTTCCACTCATTAAATCCAAAAAGTGTTTTAATCGGCTTGCTAGTTTCAAAAAATGGCTTCTTTACAACAATCTTTAAGTTTAATATCTCTCTGCACACCCTATAGTTCTCATCCTTAAAATCAACGCCTTTATCAAGTATTAATTTCAAGGCTTCTTTCCAACATTCCATTGCAGTTTCTTGTATTATTTCCATCTTATTGTATAAACCTCATCAATGTTTGTTCTGTCTCATTAAATTTTTGCAAAAAGCTGTATCTAAAAAATGGTATCTTATACGTCCCTAATATAAACGAAATCTCCCTCATTATGTCTTCAGCATTATAATTTGATCTTTTATAAAATGAAATTAAATCACCACCATCAAATATTTCAAATATTTTTTCTTTTGTTCTTAATATTTCCTTAACTTCAGGCTTATAAAAATCCTTTATATCTTCAATGTAAAACTGCATATATTTAGGTTTTGAAAAGAAATTTTTAATAAATTCCATGGCCGCACATGAAAATGCTATTTTAAATCTCACAGGCATCCCACAGCTTTTATATATAGTCTCTTCATATATACAGAAATTATTAACAGCTTCTTTCGCTTTTTTAATAGCCTCAATTAGCATTTCCTGGTCTAAATTCTTTCTTTTCCAGCCATAATTCCAGAATCTTATATAATCCTTGGCTAAAAATAAAATCTCTTTGGGCATAGAACCATACCTTACAAAACCACTAAAATAATTCTCAGCCTTTCTCCTCTGAATTGAATTTATTATTAAGAATGACTCAGAAATCTTCTTCATTAATCTATTGAATTCATCACTGTTAAAATTAGGCTCTTTAATAAAACTGTCAGCATCAACCATTACAGTGCTCTGTCCTAAGGCTATTCCCTTTAATCTTCCATAAACCTCGCTTTTGTAGGTTGCCCATTCTTTTTCTGAGAAAGTATAAGGTCCCGCCTTGCCCAAAACATAAGGAGCTTTATGCACACCTTGATTTTTAATATAAATCTCTTTCCCAAATTCTTGATATAATTTTATCAATTTTTCAAAAAAATCACTATTGTCCTGAAACTCTCTTGGCTGAACATCAAAAATAAACGTTAAATTGTTTAATTTCAAATCTAAAACATCAGAGACAAGCTTAAATAAAACATTTGAATCCACTAAGTTTGTGAAGTCAATTATTAAGCAAACCTGTCTTCCATAATCGCTGCATCTACTGTTTAATTTTCTAAGAAAACTTATAGTATCTCTATTTATCTGCATTTCAAAATCATTTATCCCCACAACATCATTTACATTTTTCATAGAAACAGCAGTTAATTTGTTTAACTCATTTAAATTCTCAACAACACTGCCTTCAATTAAAACACAGTTTACTCTCTCAACCCACCCAGTTTCGTCTAATCTATGAGTTATTCCCCTTTCCATATAGCCTTCTATCGGCACAACAGGAACAGGTTCATCAAACCCTTGTGAAGTGGCTGCCAACACATCAAGGTTTAAAGTAAAACATTTCTCGTTCTTTTTACCTATAGAAGTTTCTTTTAATAAATCCTCATTAACCATTGTGTTAAGATAATATAATGTTTTCCTGTGCAGGCTTGCTAATCCACGTTTTGCATTTTTCTTTTTTCTTTCATCAGAAAACTTGTCATTTAGTATATTATTTAATTTTAAAAAATCCTCAGAATAAACTCTTGAAACAATATAAGTAGTTGAAAATTCCTCACCAGGCTTTCTCCTGAAAACATCTAATATTTCTTGCTTTTTATCAGCCATAGCCCTCTCTCTATTAAATAAACAGATTTTATAAACTTTGTGTTTCAGGATTTTTTTGAAACAGGTTCAGCAAATCTTGTAAATAATACTTATATACTTCGTAAATAATATACTTAATTTAAGATGCAATATCTTAGTAGTAAAAGAGGGGGTTTTAGAGTAAATAATGCTTTTATAGAAGGAAATAGCTTGTTTAAGCCGACAAACTATACGATTTCTGTTTCAGGCAATGTTCAGAAATACAACACTACAAGAAGAAAAATTGAAATAAAAAGAGAAATAAGAGACAGGTTTAGTATCTTAAAGGAAAATAGCAATAATGTTCTTTATTTAATGGAGCATCATGCAGATCTTCATGAATTACTGGAAAGAATTTTACAGATAAAGCACGAAACAGGTGAATTGCCATTGTTAATGCATTTTAGAAAGGAAAAAACAAAGGAGATTAATTTGTTATAAGTTTTATTCCTTTTTCTTCAGGAATCAAAGCCACTTCTTTATTGTTCTTAAGCTTATATTTTTCAACCAACTCTTTAGGTATTCTTAACCCGACACTTAAACCCCACTTAGAGAGTTTTACATGATACTTTTTCATAAATCTATATTTCTCTGCAACATCATGTAGCTGTTTCATTCCAACAATTTCTTCTCCACACTCTATACATTTGAAATACTTATAACTAACACCTTCTGGCGTTTTTCCCGTCTTCTCACTTAGCTTTCCACTACATTTTGAGCAAATGTTCATCTTTTTATCCTTTCAATTGTTATTATACAAATTTTCATTCCTTTTACTTCACCTACACATATTACTGATCGGGTCATGAACTTTATATAGTTTTTTCCGAATACCTCATGTTTTCCGGAGATTATGCATTTTTCAATCAAATCAGGGTTGATTCCTCTTTGCATCGCTCTTATGAAAGCGTGATGTTTGATTTCTATTTCATAACCTCTAAGGTCCATTTATACCTCTTTAATATTAATTGATATTAATTAATATTTAAGCTTTTTGTTTTTGAAGAAAGTAAGCGAACAAATATATAAATTGCAAGGGGACAAAAAAGTTATAATATTCTAATTTTATATAAATATTATAATAATTATAATAATATAAGGATAAAATATATATAATCGGACACATTATTGTTCCTTGATGAAAAATGAACATTAAAGAACAATTCAATACGTTTCTTCCAAGAAATCCTATAAAAATCAAAGGTAAAGTCCAAAACTATGACAACGGAAGAAAGAAGATTGAGATCAAGAAGGAAATTAGGGTTATATATAGTCTAACAAATCAAGAAGATACATCTTATTTAATGGAGCATTATTCAGAGCTCAATGATGCAATCGAAAGATTAAGAGAAATTTATGAAGGTAGTGGAAGAGTTCCAACTTTATTGGGATTTAAAAAGGAAATTAAAGAGGGTCAAAATGATAACGCCTAATTTTGATTTTCTAGAATTTAAGAAACAATTAGCAAGAAATTATAATATTAGTCTAACCACTTTAAACAATCTAGTTCAGGATGCTGAAAATTCAAAAAGAAAGTTAATAAAAAGTATTAATCTTAATGGTAAAATCTGCACTGTTATAAAAACAGGAATAGGTCCAATTCTAACAAAATACGGAAGATTTCTCCAGATGACGTTCAGGATAAATGATGACGAAGGAGTTTATTTTGTTATTGTTAAAGCAGATATCGATAAAAAAACAATGCTTCCAATATTTAATAAAAATGAAAAGATATTTTTAAGAATAGATTCTGGTTGTTCTACAGGGCAATTATTTCACGATCTCAATTGTGACTGTAGTGAACAGTTAGATATTGCTTTAGAAAAATTAGGTAAGGAAAAACAAGGTTTGATCATACACATCTTCAACCAAGACGGGAGAGGAAAAGGAGTAGAATTTAAACTATCTACCCTTTATTTGCAGGAACAGCTTGGTATTAATACAATTGAGGCATTTACATTGCTAGAAAAAAATAACGATGTCAAAAATTTAGACTGTAGAAACTATGATTGTGCCGTATCTATACTAAAATTTCTAGATATACAAAGCACGATAATAGTTGGAACAAACAACCCGCTCAAGTTAAAACCTCTGCAGGAAAACGGATTTAAAATTCAAATAGAACCGATATTAGCAGAAGTTACAAGCTATACAGCAAGACACTTGATTGCAAAAAAGAAAATACTGGGGCATATGTTGGGATAAAAATGAAATTTAACAAACCAATAGTTTTAATCTCAGGAACATCAGGAGTTGGAAAAACATCATTAATCAAAGAGTTATGCACTATTTCATCAGATTATCACAATATAAAATCTTTTACAAGTAGGCCATTAAGAGGAAAATTTGATGACAGACAACATATAAGCAAGACAAAATTTTGTAAACTAGTTAAAAGAAGGAGGATAATATTGCCTAATAAAGTTTACGGACATCTCTATGGACCATCTAGAAAAGACATATTAAAAACATTATCGCAAAATAAAATCCCAATTAGCGATTGGCCAGTTCATATGATAAATGATTTTAAAATACACTTTCCAGAAATAAAAATTATATCTATATACTTGTTGCCCCCAAGTTTAATTGAACTAAAAAAAAGATTAATAAAAGATGGAAGGGATAAATCTAATTCCAGATACTACACAGCTTTAACAGAATTAAAGAAAATTCAAAGAGGTGATTATAATCCTTATATTGAAGCTAAATTTGTTAATAAAAAGGGAATACTTAAGAATGCAATAAAATTACACTCAACTATATGTAATTTATTTCAAACAAAGACTACAAAAAAATCAAAGGATAAAAATGGAAAAAATTAATTTTAAGCTAAAAAACGATAAATATAGAAAAGCAAGAGGGGGAAAAGCTTATTTTATTAATTTAATTTGTGTTAGATGCAATAATATTATACTAAAATACCAAAAAGATGGCGATGGGGATTTAAAAAGATGTTATTTAAACAGGATTTTTTATCCGTCAGAGTTGGAAAAATTGCAGTATTCTTCTAGAAATCCAAAAGACTTTCAGAATTTAGTATGTAAAAACTGCAATACTGTAATAGGCACGCCAATGTTGCATCATGGAGGAAGATTGGCATTTAAACTGAGAAAGGGATTCTATTTAAAACAAAGGAAGTAGAATTTAACTCAGAAGAAGGATTCATTAAATAAACTTTCATTCTGTTATAGAAGGTTACTTTGAATAATAATCAGTCCAAGACTTTATATGTTTTAATATCTTATTTGGTTCTTTAAGACCGGTGTCTTCTATCCCAATCAACTCATACCCCTCACTTGTTCTTTTAAAATCAGCAACAGAAGGTATTCCCATTCTTCTAACATTAAATAAATTCATAAGCCCTGCCCAATTTTTAGTGCCATGAAAAACTTTTAGTTCTATAAATAAAAACCCAACACCAGAAGTTCTATTTTTTAAGTTCATCTGAGTATACAAAAAAGTTATAGCTGCACCTGAACCAAAAGCCATATCATATGTTGAATTTTTTGTATCGTCAAATTCCTTTGTTTTTCCAGTATCAATATCCCCACAGATGTAAGCAAAAACGATTTGATTCTGAAAATTATCCCTTAAAAACTTATAAAAATCTTCTGGTTTTGTTTGTCTTGTATATTCAAATTTTTTAATCTCTCTTCTTTCAATTGCAGGTTTCAATATCTCACTTGGTTCTTTTGACATCAAAGCTGTTATTTCCTCTAAGGTTGGCAAGACAATAGCTTCAGATGGGTCTGCCTTAGTCTCTGGCATAAACGATACAAGATCAGCTAAAGAAATTGCTATTAAACCCTTACCTGTCCAACTAATAAATTCTCTTCTATCTATTTCCATAAAACAACAGTAATAGTTAAATATATAAATGTTATTATTAACTAAGAATGAAAATGAAAAAGAGGTTAATCTTTACGTTTACTATAGTGGTTTTGATATTTTCTTCTATGGTATTATCTGCACCAACAACAGAAGATTCAGATTTAATTAAAGAAAAGAAACCTTTATCAGGGAAAGAAATACTCCTTACAGAAGGCACATCTCCAGAAGGCGAATTTAAACAATATTCCCCCATCTCAGAGGTCACAACAAAATCAGGTGCAATATTAAAATCAAATTTACCCTTAGGAGGTCTATTAAAAACCTTCCTAAATGGACTAATAATAGCAGAGTCTTTTACAGATTTACTAATCCCAGATTCAATCCACTTAACAGAAATTAACAACCTACAATACAACACAATAGAAAATTACATCATATTAGATTCAGCCTCTTCCTTAGAAGCCTTAGTTCCAATTAACTACAAACTAAACAACATAGGAAAAACTAAGATTCAATTAGATGAAAATAATGAAGTTCAATTCGTAGAAACAGAAATAAAAGATGAAAAACCACAGGAATTCACTTCTCCATTCAACGATAAAGATTCAATATCAATAACCACAAAGAAAAACACAAGATTAAAAGTAGATACATCTAAAGAAAACAAATTAGGAATACAATCAGAAGATTCAACAGTAGAATTTAAACCAAAAGATAATTTACAAAAAAAGAAATTAATATTTACAATTAAAAACGGAGAAATTATAGTTTCAGAAGACAATGGTTATTATAAAGTAGAAGGTTCTAATGTTTTAACATCTTTTGAGTCTATAAGCTTTAAGCAATTCCTAGATAAAACTAAAGAAGTAGAATTTAACTCTGAGGAAGGTTTCAGTGAAATTAAGTTTAATAAACAAGGTTCTTTCATACAAGAATACCCAACTGGGTTCACAATTAAAAATCTAGAATTAGAAGAATTAACATTTGCAAGATCTTTTAAAATCACTTCAGTAGAAGAATTTAACCTATACATTTCAACAGAGCTTAACAAGGAAGATTTATTTAACAAAGACATAATACAAAATAAAGCCTTAATAGACTTAAAAAATCACAAAATTATTTTAAAAGGTATTATAGACTATGAAAGAATCTCAGCAGATATCTCAAAAACACAGTTAGAACTAGGAAAAGACGAGCCATCATCAATAAAATTCGACAATGGAATCTCAATAAGAATAGATGGAAAAAAGAAAGCAAGAGAAATAAAACAAGTAGATTTTAAATACAAAAAAATCATAGAATCAAAAAAAGAAAATAATATAGTAACATTAAACATAGACAATAACAATCTTTTTGTAAATGCAGATATAAATCTAAATCCATCAGCTAAAAGTAAGGGTGAACTGTTCAAAGCACATACAGATTCTTTATTAATATACGATTTGCCAACAGAAATATCAACAAAAACATTGAGATTTGCAAACTTTGAATACATAAACACCCCAGATATTTTAAAACAATTAAAAACAAATATAAACGCAAATGAAATAACAAAAATAAAAGACATTAAAGTAAATGAATTAACAGCCCAATCTTCCTTTGAATCAATACAAAAGTTTTATTCTTCAAATGACAATTCTAAAAATCTATTCAAAGAAACATTAAACCTATATGAAAAGAACTTCCCTCAATGCTCATCAATCAGCATGAAAAACAGTGAAATAAATAGATACTTAAAATCCTTATTGCCTATTTTGTCATTATTGTTCTTCATCCCATTCTCTTTAAGAAAAAAAGCAAATTTTAGTTTATTAGCAATTGCAGCCTTTGTAGTTATATTAATCTTAGGCGTATCTTTTTACGTTTTCAACAATATAAATGAAAAATCATCAATAGCACTATCTTCTCAGGAAATATCAATTAAGGATTCAATAAATGAATGCTACAAAAAAACATTGGAATGCGGCATTTATGGCTTCAGCTTAAACGCAGAATCTTTTACTTCAAAGGATTTCTCTTATCCTGCAGATATATTGGAAAAATTCATTAAAAACAACATAAATTCCTGTATTAATTCTTTAAATTACTCAAATATTAAAATTTTTAATCCCCAAAATGTAAAAGTCATATTCTCCAATGATAATACAATAGTATCAAGTAATCATTTAATAGAGCTTTCTTCTCTAAAGGAAACAAGAAGGTTAAATAGGTTTGATGCAGAAATAAAAATAAGAATTGATGAGGTTTTCAAGGCTTTAAAACAAATTAAAAACTCAAAAATAAAGGATATTCCATTAAGCTTGTTGTCTGATGCCAATTTAAATGCTGAAATATATGATCTAGGCCAAGGCTTAGTCTACATCTTAACAGACAAATCAGGTTTAACAGAGCCAACATTTAAGTTTATGATTGTAAAATCTAATATCTTTTAAAAAATATGTAATCTTTACAACTAACTTGGAAAATTTACAATCTATTCACTTTCTTCTTTTTTGATATTTTATCTTCAATTTCTAAATTGCTTTTTGGAGGTAACCTTAACATATTATCCTTTGCATTTTTTGAACTGACTATACTTTCGCCAAGCTGTTTTTCAATATCTCTCCTCGTATTTCCTGCAACAGTCCCGCCCCTTATTGCTATTTTCTTGCTGTCATCAAACACGGATGGATTTTATTTTTTTGATAATTCTGTTGTTGTAGCTTCTGCGAGCATATTCAAAACAAGCTCAAGATTAGTCATATTATCCCTTAGGTTTTCCTTTCTCAAGCTCTTTAGTTGTTTGTATTCAGCTATAGTCTTGCCAGACCATGCCTTTGTAATTTCATTAGTTAGTATAGCAAAATCAGTCTCTTTCTCTATTCCAACCCGATTCCATTCATCTGTCAATTCTTTTCTTACGTCTATTGTTTTAAGCCTTTGATTAATCCATTCCTTAGAATACCCTTTTTGTAGGTAAGTTTTCATTGCCCTCTCAAAAGCAAGCTCAGGATCTTCTGTCTCTTCAATCCTTTGATATCCTACTTTTGCAAGCCATGTTTTGAATGGTTCCGCTTTCTTTGAAGGAATTGACTGTATTAAACGAAGTAATTGCTCTGTATCACCTACATCTGTTAATCTCATTTTTCCATCGGGCGCAATTAATTTCAACTGGTGACAATTTGTCACCGACTCGTTTCCCTCTTCTCTTAGTCTTTGAGCGAGTTTGTTCCAATACTTTCTTGCAGTTTGATAGTCATTATCCGTCAGAACAGCGATAACATCCACTATTGAAAAATACCATTTTTCTTCATCCTTATCCCATTGAACTCTTACTTTTTTGTTTTCGAATAATTTTATTGAATGTTTCTGTTCCATATTGTTTTAACTCCTTATCAATTTTATTTTTTGATCTATTATTTTAGTTTGGTCCTTTGTATCTATTGACACTATTATAGTATAATTTTACAGCCTTGATTGGATTTCTAGTTTAATATTGTGTCTAAAGTATTTAAACTTTGTTTTGCACTGATTAGTAACCTCTTAGTTTTTACAACCTTTTTGTAAAAATTACAAAAATTCCGTAATATTTACAATAAAAATTAAGCAAAATTCATCTACAGACTAAAGCCTTTGGTTTTCTTTTGCAGGAAATAAAATCAATCAACAATATCTCTCTAAGCAAATCAATCCTCTTTCTTTGTCAAAGCCATGTAATTCTAATATTCTTCTATTCTCAACGATGTTTATTGTAGCAAATCTAAAACAATGGGTTGTTCCATTCTGCGGTTTTGTCTCACAAACCATAAAGTCGTTCTTATTACCATAATACAACCATTCATGCAAGTCAATGGCAACATCCAACTTTCTCTTTCAAATACTCAATTAGTTTTTCTTTTCCTGATAAAATCTCTTGAACTTCCATATTTATTCCTCAATAAAGCCAATAGCGAATAATGACTCTTTTTTAGTGTCTAATTTCTTCTGAATCAGATTTTCTTATGTGGTAAAGCAAGGTGTTGGATGCAGGAGTATTCTCCTTCATGACAAATCTAAATGTCTGAGATCCATTGTGTGTAAAGTCATGATTCATCGCTACATGCGTCAGTAAATCCAAGAACTTCTTTGTGTCGTATTTTCCAGTGTAATGAACCTTGAAATCTAAGAATGGATAAATTGTTTCCTTGATCAATTTGCATAGTTTCTTCAATTCTTTTGTCTTTACGTTTTCTATATCTTTTTGGCATTCTGTATAGGTTAACCCATTTAATTTTAATTTAAGAAATTCTCTTCTTACCTCACTCTTTTTTCTCTTTGTAATTTTCTGTTCCACTTGGACCACCTCATTTTTACACTCGCAAAGGAGTGTTTAAAGAGGGTGCCAAATGTCATGGACCAACGCACATATAGGTCAAGTTAAGTTTATATATCCTTAACATATCTATTATTATTGAGGCTAAGAAAATGGTCAAACCTTTACCAAAATGGATAATGCAACGCTACTCTGCACTATGGAATAAATTCAAGGACAAGGAGTTCAACCACGAGGAAGCTTTCAAGACTCTTAACAAAGACAAGATGCTCAGTATCGTCTTATCAGAATTAAGGCAGGCTGGATGGCTGGAAATGAAGCTTAGCCCCGAAGATGCTCGCAAAAGAATCTATAAACTTAAAAGTCCAGAGCAGGCTGTTAAAGAAATGGAGGGGGTGGATTGAAATGCTAAGAGATATAGAACGTGCTAAAATAGAATTAATGACTTATGGAATGAATGTTTCTGAAACTGCAAGGAAAACTATAGGGGGTAATGAGAAACGACCATTAACTTTAGCAGACTATGCTTCTACTTCTGGTATTTCAATGGTATTAGGAGAGAATATTTGGGTTAATGCGCCAATAAAAGATCATAATCCAAATTTTGTTGGAGAAACACCATACACTCTAGATTTTAGAAATGGAAGATTTTTCGTAAGTTCTAACGGTACAGAATTTGAAGCAAGACCTATGCTTGTACCTTCTTATCACAATGGCAAAGCACAAAGCGGAGTGCCATATAGGAATCTGGCAATAACTCATACAGACAGAGTTAGGATATCACCCATAGAGGGTTGTGCTATTGCATGTCGGTTTTGCGATTTGCCTTATGAATTTAGATATAAAAAAAAACATGTTACTGATTTAATAGAATCAATTAGAACTGCTTTATCAGATCCAATACAACCTGCAAAACATGTTCTGATTTCTGGAGGAACACCAAAGCCAGAAGATTATGGATATGAGAATGAAGTCTATCGCGCTGTTGCTTCTGCATTCCCAAAAATAGATGTTGATGTTATGATGGTGCCTATGCTAAACCTACTAGACATCCAAGGGCTAAAAGATATGGGGATACATGGTTTGTCAATAAATCTTGAGCTATATAATCAAGATATTGCTCGAAAGATAATGCATAGCAAATGGAAAGCATCAAGAGAAAGGTATTTGGATTTTATTCAAGAAGCCGTTCTTATATTCGGTGAAGGAAATGTTCGCTCTTTGTTAATGGTAGGAATCGAACCATTAGAAGATACACTTAGAGGGATTGAGGCTTTGGCAAAAAGAGGATGCGACCCAGTGTTAAGCCCATTTAGACCTGATCCTTCAACCCCAATGAGAAATGAAAAGCCCCCAAGAGTTGACTTTCTTGTAGAAGCGTATGAAAGGGCAAAAGAAATTGTTGATAAATATAAGAGAGTAAAATTAGGACCAAGATGTATTCCTTGTATGCATAATACCCTTACTTTTCCTGATAATTCTGGTTCTTATAGATACTCGTGATAAAAATGAAAAACCTAATAACAATAGAGCAACTTAATAGAAAAGAAATAATGGAAATATTAGAATTGGCTAAAAGAATAGAAAATAATCCTCAAAATTTTAAAAAAGAACTTGAAGATAAAAGTTTGGCAACATTATTTTTTCAACCATCAACAAGGACAAGATCTAGCTCTTCTTTAGCTATGCAGAAGCTAGGCGGAAAAGTAATCGACATCTACGAAACAAAACATGAAACTGGAATGTCTGAAGCAGAAAGTTTTGAAGATACAATAAAGGTTATTGGGGATTATGTTGATTTAATCTGTTTAAGACATATCTCAGAAGAAGCCCCATATACAGCCGAGAAAAATACTCAAGCCAAATTAATCAACTGCGGAAATGGAGAAGATCAGCATCCGACGCAAACTTTGTTGGACTTATACACTATTTTGAAGGGGTTTGAGAGATTAGACAACCTAAAAATATCAATAATCGGCGGATTGAAAAATTCACGTTCTGCCCACTCTCTTTTAATTGCTTTATCATTTTTTGAAAATAATAGAGTTAAACTTATTTCCCCCAAATCTTTAGAAATGCCCAAGAAATATATTCAACAAACCAAAAATAGATTAAAGATTATTGAAAAAGAGAATTTTGATATCATGGATGAAGATGTTATTTATATGGCTGGATTGCCTGCAAAAGACTCTGATAAAAATATGAGGGAAAAATATCAAATTACTTTAGAAAAAATAAAATCAATAAAAAACAACACTCTTATTCTTAATCCTCTTCCAAGAATTGACGAGATTAGTAAGGAAGTTGATAAACTTCAAAATGCTAAATATTTTCAGCAAAGCAAAAACGGACTTTTTGTTCGCATGGCCATTTTTCTGAAATTGTTAAAGGATCAAAGTCCCTCGTAAAGCTCAAAGTTCTTAGAAATCAAAATTTCAGTTTCTTTAATTATTTTTTCTTTAACTTCTTCGTAACTACTACTACTACTACTAATGATTATGTAACCGGCATTTCCATCGGCTAAAAGATATTTTGCGGGGTAAAAAATAGCTCTATACTCAGAACCTATATTGGAGAAAGGCAAAGTAGGTTCTCCAATTTTAAAACAATTCACTATTCTCGTGTTCGAGAAATAGGGCTTTACTTTTGAATGAGCCCATATAAAACTTGCTTGAAAATCTTCATAATTAAAGTTAGTCACTTTTTCTCCTAAAGCAAGTTTCAGTTCAATTTCCGGGATACTCAATTTTTTTGACATTAGAATATTGCATAAATAACCGCCTTGCCTACGAGGGTTGAGATCAACACAATAAATTTGACCATTAGTATTAATTATAAAATCCAAGCCAAATAAGCCACGAAAACCTAACTTCGAAAGATAATTCCCTACTTTCTTTGTTGTTTGGATTATGATTTCTTTTTCTTTATTGGTTACTTTTGATGGATAAATATTTCCAAGATATTGGTTTCCTCTTAAAATTTGATCTGAAATGCAGATTATTCTCGTGTCGTTTGCTTCACATATTATGGCATTTATATTTGGAGATAATTTAATGTTTGTAATTAAATCAGCAACTAAAAAAGAGTTTGATTTGTTTAGCTCTCTTAATTTAGAAAAGAACATATCTAAATCGTTTTCTATATAAATTGTGCCACTTTCATGCCCACCAGACGTGTAAGATGCAGAAATATAAAAAGGATATTTCTCGTTTTCTTTAATTTCCTGTATAGAGTTATAAATTCTTGTTTTGTTTCTTGGGAGGTCTAGTTTTTCAAAAAGTTTTATATGCTCTACCTTGTTATCAAATTGTGTGGAAATTTTAGGGTTTGGACCTAAAACGATTATTCTCTTATCTTTCAAGTCCAAGCAAGAACTTGTAAACCCCAAAATAAAAATCCTCCCTTGCTTTTTTAGAAGTTTATCCATCAAGTTCTGGATAATCTCAGATTTTGAAAACTCTTCATTGAGGTCTTCGTAATCCTCAAGGTAAATAACATTGTTTTTTTGTGATTTTTGCTCAATATCTTTCAGCTTTTTATTTATTACTATATAGTTTTCTTTCTTGAAAAGATCATTCTGCTTCGCAGACAAAATCCAGATTGGTCTAAACTTTTTATTAAATTTTTCCTCAAGTTCTTTTACCCATATATCAACCGCATATTCAAATCTATCAGCCAAAAAAGAGAAGAAATATTCAAAGTTATCAGATAATGTGCCCTCATCAATCTTTTTCTCTAATATACATTCCATAATTAATCTTGAATGTGGGTTAGTTTATAAAATGATACTTTACACCTATGATAAATAATCAGGAAACCTCTGTATATCTCTCTAAGCAAATCAATCCTCTTTCTTTGTCAAAGCCATGTAATTCTAATATTCTTCTATTTGTTTCAGCAGGTTGTAAGTCAGTTAAAAAACCACTAAATTTTTCAAATCCATCTTCAAATAAAAATCTGATTAATGACCTAGCATGTTGGTCTAAACTTACTACATTAGTTACACTATTATTGGCAAAATGTAATAAAAATGCAGCAACCCCAATATCTTCATCAGTATGATTTTCATAATCCCCATCATCTTTTAACCTAAGTCTTTTTGATTCCCCATACAATGCTTCTTTTATCTCTCTAAGTCTTTCTCTTTGTTTACTATCAAAGCAGCGATCTACATTGTGGCCATTAACAGTTTTCAATAGAGACTTAATCCCATCTTTAAAAAACCTTAATTTAGAAACCCTCTCATTTATATGCCCTCTATTTCTAGCCCTTCCTGATAGATACTCAGAGCCTCCATCAAAAGCACCTAAAAAATCTTCTAATTCATTACCTACTCCATCGACAAAGAAGACGTTTCCTTTTTCTATCATACGTCTTAACAAAGTTGTATACCGAATATTATTATCCAAAGCGTCATATGGAACCTCTTTTAATCTTCTACAATCGTATAAATCATCAACCAGATTTCCTTCATTTTTACCTCGAAAATATAATACATTTGTATCTAATAAAGTAATGCCTGTTTTAACAATTTCGTCTATTCTTTCAAGCTCTTTAAAAGTCGGCATAAAAATTAAAAATCTAAACCATTTATAACATTTACCTTATTACTATTATCAATTTAAAAATTCTTTAATTACAAAAGATATCTTTTTAGAATGTGTCAACGGCGCTAAATGCCAAAAATTTCCATACACAACTTTGTTCGGATTTAAATTTTTATAATTTTCTCCATTTGATATCTTAATTAAAATATCATAGTTTCCATAAATAACTAAAAAAGGCTTATTAATCTTAACTTCAGGTATTTTAATAATTTTTTTTGTTACATCACTAAAGCCTTCTAAATAACTTTTTAATATACTTCTTCTTATAAAAAATTTAAGAATATCTAAGGTTATTGAAACTATTTTTGGCGTTTTGCCTATCAATGGTGTATTTATCATAATCAGGCTTCTATACTTAATCTTTTCTTTAATTAATTTTAAACAGATTATCCCGCCTAAGGAATGCCCTATTAATATTGGATTATTTAATTTTTTAACAAATTTTTTTAGTATCTTAATATAGTCATCTGTTTTATAATCTCCATATTTCGGAAGATTCAAGCACCAGCATTTATAATTTTTAGATAATTCTAAAATTAATTTCCTTAATAAGTTATAATCTGAGTTCAAACCATGAACAAATAATATATCTTTTCCTTTGCCTTCAACAATAAACTTCAAATTCAGTTTATTAATCTTAAAAATGCCTTTCATTTGAATTTGTCTCCAATATTCAATCCAATTTCATCAGCAATACCGGAATTTATCTCCAAAACATACAAAGCCTTTTCATCAGGCACTATTGAAAAGCAAACATTCTCAGGGCAAGGTGGTGTATTTTTATGCATATAAACAATTTCTTTGTCTTCATTAATCCAGATTATATCTATTGGAAATTTCATATTTTTCATCCAGAAATCATATTTATCCTCTTTCTCAAATACAAACAACATTCCTTTATCAATATCTAAATTTTCTTTAAACATTAAACCGTTAGCTCTCTCTTCTTTACTATCCATGATTTCAACATTAAAGCATTCTTCCTTAAAACATACTTTATTCTCAACCTTAGCACAACTAATTGATATTATTAAAGCTACAATAAAAAAATATTTTAATTTCATAAAACAAGGGTGATTTAATTATTTTTAATGTTTTCCTTTATAGGATAGCTTCATTCCTATTGTAATCACATCTCTTTATATTCTGAAATAGGGATAGCCCGAGCCTTATCTAGTCTTTTTTTAGCTGATTCCGTTAAATTAATGCTTGATGGAGAGAGTTTGAATATTGTCTTGTTTAATTGTGTAATAAAACGGTATAAAAGCTTTTAGGATTAGTTTCTGAAAAATCTGAAAGATTTACGATTATTTTATTATAGTTTATATACCTTTTATGAAAAATTTGTTAAACTTTACGGTTTTATTGTTAATTTTTACAATTTTTTATCATAGCGTTATATTAAGGAGTTTAACTTGATAATTATTATGATAAATAATTTTGGTGGGTATTCCATTAGTCATTTTTTCAAAAATAGGTGAAACAAGGAGGAACAATGAAAGAACTCAGGGAAGAATTTATTTGTTTAGACTGTGGTTGTAAATTTTTAGTCATTGAAGGAGACAATTTTCAATGCCCAAAATGTAATTTTCACAGAAGAGCAATAAAATGAAGCAAACAAGACTCAAATCATCAAATTTTATGAAATGGTAATTGGATGTATCTAATCCTTAAAAATCATAGAAAATATTCTTTCTAATTCTTTATTTACATCTCCTTTAAATTCTTTATGTGGGATTTTCAAATCTTTTAATATTTTGTTAAATCTTCTATAACCATCTTTATTTCTTAACTCAACCCAACTAACTTTAAGACTATCCAATTGTTTTTTATTGGTATCCGATAATTTATCTGCAACAAAAACAGAACTATCCCTTGCTATTACTGCATCGGCACTTTCGGGATTTCCTTTCCCCATTAACTTTACCTCACAAAGAAAATCTTTTCCATTATTAGTCAAATAAAAATCAATTTCTCTCTCAAAATCTTCATCATCTTGGACTTTGCTTTTTACTTTAGTTTTGTAGTTTTTGTTGCTAACCCAGTACAATCTACACAAAGTTAACATAAGCGGTTTTTCAACCCGCTTACCAGCAGTACTCCAAAGTCCACCCCTAAGTGCGGCTCTCTTTACTGCAAGAGTGTTTATAACTATTAAACTCTCACCAACATTCAAATCAACGCTAACTCCTTTAAATTTCAAGGTAAGGGTAATATTTAATTCGTCCTGTCCGTCTACTAACGATTGGATCGTTTGATATAATTGATCATAGTGCTCATTAGAAGCCTCTATAACTATCTCCTTGGTAGCAGAATTATACATATTTGATATTGTTTTCTTGTTTAAACCCGAATTAATGGCGATTTCATCAGCAGGAAGGTTTTTATTCAAGAATTCTTTTTTGTACCAATCTACCGTAATATCTTTATTTTTCAGTTTGGCGTCAATTATCTTTTTGAAGAAATCAATTGTATATTGAAGAAATTCTGCATTTATGAGGGTAACTATCTCGATTCTGTAATCCTCTCCATTCATGAGCTTTTTTATTATATTCTTTGCAACTTGCTCTGTTAACGTAATTGTCATTTTGTTAACCTCTCAAATTCGCTTTTGTTTAAAAACTTTGGTCTAAATTTACCATCAGTAAAAATCTTTGTTTGAGTGAGATTTTCTTTGATCCTATCTACATACTTCTTTTCTTTTTCAGTTAAAAAGAAGAATCTATCAAGATTTAAAGCAGATTTACCAAAAGTTCCACTCCCTGCAAAAGGGTCAAACACTAAATCGCCTTTGAAGGAATAGAATTTAATTACTTTGTTGCATAATTCTAATGGGAAAACTGCACTATGGGTTTTATCAAATGTGGGGTCTATCTTCCAAACATTTGAAGATTCAAAATCTCCATTAATCTTGCTTTCTTCCACTATTTTCTTATCATATTGTTTGATATTCCAATCGATTAATTTATCTGTCTTTTTTCTATAGACCATTACACATTCTGTGCAAGCATTTGGTTTATACCCCAATGGTTTTCGATGTTGTAAAAAACCGGCATTTCTGTTTTTAGCACTTGCTTCCGGTTTTTCCCAAACTATATCATCAATAAACTCCCAACCCATTTTGATTAGCAAAGGATGGATATCATAAGGAATGGGGTATCTTTTACTTGAATATTGTCTGCCAACACGAGGAATGATAATGGGGGATGTATTCAATAAGAAAAAACGACCTTCTTTGGTGACCCTATGAACCTCATTGAATACTTCTTCAAGAAACACTAAATACTCTTTATAACTCGGATAGATGGAGTAATCTCTCGCATTATAGTATGGTGGAGAAGTGAAAGTCAGATGAACAGAACAATCTTTTACAGATCTTAAAATCTCCCTTACATCTCCATTTACGACAACATTTTTCATAAAATCAGGCGATATTGCATGATAGGGATCAAATCCGTTAGAAGTGTTACTATAAAATTCTTTTTTTATAACCTCTTGAATTATTTCATTAGGATGATTGTTTAATCCCTTTAGTTTTTCTTGAACCTCTTTATCATCTTTGAAAACCAACAAACCCCTAATGGCTTGTAAAACCACTTCAGGGTCTGAATCATTCAAATAATTAAATAATATTTGTTTATTTGAACTATTTCTTAAACGACCTATCCCAGAAACAGCTTCACGCCTCACACTTGAACTAATATCCTTCTCAACAACATTAATGAAAACATTAACAAGGTTAGAATCGCCTATTTTTGCTAAATTCTTAATTGCCAAACTTCTTATCCTTTCATTATCATGTTTAAGAAGTGTCATTAAAGGTTTAGTATCAAAATCTTCATTTAATCTTCCGAGCCTATCAAGTAATTTTATGATAGCTCCCCTATTATTTTGTTTAATAAAACTCTGTATCGTTTCAGGCTCTTTTTTTAATAATTCTGTTTCCATTTATCCTCATTAATACCCTATAAAGTATTCTTTAATAAGTTTTTCTTTTTGTTAATGTCCATTTCTATGGGTCTATTTTATAAAGTAAAAAGTAAAATGCCCTAATACTAATCCCAAAAATCATCACACACAAAACAGTTTAGTCTTAATAATCTAAACCAAAAGTAATAAAAACAGCATATATTCTTTATTTCTATGGATAATAAGTATGTTTTAGACACATCAGTTGTAATAGAAAAGGTTGCTTCAGCTTTAATAAAAGAAGGGAAGTTAAAGGGTAAAATTCTAATCCCCAGGGCAGTTTTAGCAGAACTGGAAAATCAAGCAAATAAAGGCCAGGAAACAGGATTATTAGGCTTAGAAGAATTACAAACCTTACAAAAAATAAGAAAAGAAGAGATTGAAATAGAATTTGTAGGTGAAAGGCCTAACTTATATCAAATTAAATACGCAAAAGCAGGCGGTGAAATTGATTCATTAATAAGAGACTTAGCTTTTAATGAAAATGCCGTTTTAGTTACAGCAGATTTTATCCAGTCTGAAAGCGCAAAAGCAATGGGTGTTGAAGTAAAATATATTGAATTAAAAAAATTAGTTAAAGCATTAAAATTAGAGAGTTATTTCGATGACACAACAATGTCTGTTCATATAAAAGAAGACTGCGATGTAAAGGCAAAAAAAGGTTTTCCAGGCAATTGGGATCTGGTTGTTGTAGGTAATAAATTAAAAAGCAACGAGGTGAGGGATATTGCAAAGGAAATTGTAGAAGCCACAAGGGCAGATCCAAAATCTTTCGTAGAAATATCAAGAAAAGGTTCAACAATAGTCCAATATAAAAATTACAGAATTGTTATTGTAAGACCCCCAATTTCAGATGGGTGGGAAGTTACCGCAGTAAGGCCGATTAAAAAATTAACATTGGAAGAATATAATTTACCAGAAGAAATATCAGACAGAATAAAAACAAAAGTTAACGGTCTATTAATCGCAGGTGCTACAGGAAGTGGAAAATCAACATTCGCTGCAGCAATAACTGAATTTTACAATATTAGTAAAAAAATAGTAAAAACCGTAGAATCTCCAAGAGATCTGGTTTTATCAGACGATATTACCCAATATTCCAAAAATTTTACAACTTCCCAGGAAATCCACGATATTTTATTTTTATCAAGGCCAGATTCAATTATATTTGATGAAATGCGTGATACTCCTGATTTTAAGTTATTTGTAGATCTAAGGTTAGCAGGTTCAATGGTAATTGGTGTTTTGCACGCAGCAAATGCTATTGACACAGTCCAAAGATTTATTGGAAGGATTGATACAGGAATTATCCCGTCAGTTTTGGATACTATTATTTTTATGGACAAAGGCAGTATTGCTAAGGTATTAGTATTAAAAATAACTGTTAAAGTCCCATCAGGAATGGTTGAAGCAGATTTAGCCAGGCCTGTTGTCGAAGTTTTTGATTTTATAAATAAAAAATTAGAATATGAAATCTATAGTTATGGTGAACAGACTGTTATCGTCCCTGTATCTCCAGACTCAGGAAAGAATAACGCAGTTCATAAACTAGCAACAAAACAGATTGAAGCGGAAATGCAGAAATACTCAGACAATCCTAAAGTTGAAATGCAGAATTCAAACCGTGCAACAATTTACGTTAATCCTGAGGATATTGCAAGGATCATTGGAAAACAAGGATCAAATATAGAAAAAATTGAAAATAAATTAGGCATAAGTCTTGATATAAAGGAATTTGGAGAACAAGAACAACCGGAAGCAGAAGGTGAAGAAGTTAATTTTACAATAGACCAATCAAATAAATATTTAATATTTTTAACAAACATAAAAAACAGAAATTTGGATTTCTATGTAGGCAATGAATATTTATTCTCAGCAACATCATCTAAGGAAGGAGATATTAGAATTAATAAGCAAAGTAAACTAGGAAAAACAGTAAGAGACGCAGTTGAAAGAAAAAACTTAAGAATTGTTATGATTTAATCTTCATTTCTTAAGGCATTTCCACTATGCTTGTTATAGTAACTTTTTTTCAGATCTTTTAATAAAACTTCAATCTGCATTGTAACAATTTCTATAGGAACGTTTTTAATAAAAACTAATGGTTCATAATCCACTTGACCGCTACTACTGACACTAACGGTAAATCCATAAAAGAATAATCCCGTAATTTCATTTTCCTCGTTTGACATCTCTTTTAAAACCGAGTAATTTCATAAAACCATCAATGTCCCCTATTACAACCTCGCCTTTAGGTCCGCCAGTTTCAAATAATCTTTCCCATTCCTTATTTAATATTCTTTTTTTCATTTTCATACCACCTAAAGCGGCTGACATTTATAAACATTTTGTTGATTTACTCGGCCTCCTTTGTTTCATTGATTACTAATAACAAGAAGAAAAGCACAGGAATTATGATCTTTGAAACTTAATCTTTAATTTTTGTTTAATCCTTAACATTAATCTTTAAGGCAGCCTTTTGCACTGGCCAAGCGTTCCAAACCCACACCTGCACATTTCTCCCCACTATCAGTAATCTTACCTATGTGAATAGATAAGTATTAATCACTCAAGCTTGTTTCCCAGTTAGTTATCTGGATTCTATTGTCTAATTGAGCCTTTTCTATTTCTAGTTGCTCTATTTTATCTTCCACCTTAAGCTCATCCATCTTAGTTACCATCTCTTTTTTGTCGTCGCTTCTGAATATTCCCCTTTCTTTATCAAACAGATTAGTTAATTTTTCTATTTCAAGCCTTAAATCATTAACTTTAAGTATCGCTTCTGCTAAATTAAGGCTATCCCCTTGTAATTTAGTAATTAAGTTGGTTTTTTGTATCCTTGTTTTTAATTTTCTTATAATCTCTAATTTTACACTTATTTCCTTTGATAGCTCATTCGGATCAAATTTGCTCTTTTTACCCTTTTCTACAGAAACATTTTCCTTTCTTAAAAATATCAATCTTGACAGTCTGCTTTTTTCTTTTTTTAACAAGCTTAGTGCTTCACCTATTTTCATTTTAATCACCGGATAAAATGTAAAAATAGCTTATTTAAATAACTGTAACACACTTTTTTGCACCCACAAAAACATACCTTTTCAGTTCATAATTTCTTTTCCATCAAGATAAGTAATAATAACAGGTCTTTTCAGTTTATCAAAGGCCAAGTAGTTATATAATATTTTTCCCTTTTTCAGATTATTTCCAATAACAATTATTTTACTTATTGATAGGCTCATAGTTTCCCTTTTCTGAGTCAGCTTACTTTTCCAACCAACACCTTGAAATTCAAATATCATCACAAAAATAATCATTACATATTTATAATAGTTTCTCACAACTGAAAAGTCCTACCAAAATCCTTCAATAAAATTGTAAAATCTAACTAAAAAACCAGAAAAATTACAGTTTAGTTGTCAGTTTTTACTATCTCTTTTCATCAGTTTTTTAATCTTCTTTTTGAAAATCAAAGGTAAAACCATAAGTAAAACAAATAAAATTAATGGAATCAAAATATCTTTCTGTATTAAATCTTTAAAGCCAACCTCTCCAAACAATACTTTATTGCTTAATGTCGCAAATAAATAAGTATACACAAAAGTCGCAGGTATCATTCCAAACAAGCTGGCAAAGAAATAATCTTTGAAATTAATTTTTAAAACACCAGAAACAAAATTCAAAACATTATAAGGAACCATCGGTAATAACCTCAAAATAAAAATCATATTAAAGCCATTATCTTCAATTTTATTATAAAATCTTGTATTCTTAAACAAACCTTCAACAAATCTTCTTCCAAGCAATCTTGAAATAAAGAAGCACAAAGAAGCCCCAATCACAGCACCAATCAGATTATATATTGTCCCATTGACGACACCAAATAAAACCGCCCCTACAAAGCTCAATATTATCCCTGGAAATAACAAGGCAGTTAATACCGCATAAATTATGATGAAAACTAAAGGGCTTAAAAAACCAAAACCAGATATAAACTCCTCTAAGTTTTCCCCTTGCATCAATCTTCCCTCTTGAGTTTTGAAATCTTTTCCAAATTCTGTGAAATTAAAGAAATATATCAATATAAATAGGAATAAAATTAATCCAATGAACTTAATCAGGCTCTTTTTTTCCATAAATATCATCTGTTTGGTTTATTTAATAATCTTTGCTTTAACAAGATATAAATTCCAAAAACCAATTTTAAAATTATACGCTTTTTCAATCTTAAAGCCGTTTCTATTTAAGGTTTCTTTAATAAATTCAGTAGTGTAAATCTGCTTAAACGCCTTTATCCTTAATCTAAAATAATAGTTAAGAAGTTTAAACAAAATAGAATCCCTACTCCAGTCTACCAATATCAATTCTCCATTTTTATTTAACAAGCTTTTAAACTTAACAAAAATATTATCTAAATCATTTAAATAATGTAACACGCTGTTTGAAATTATTAAATCAAATTTATTTTTTAATTTTAGATTTTCTATATCTCCATTTAATAATTTAACATCTTTATAACTATTTAACTTACTTTTAGCTATTTTAAGCATTTCTTTTGATATATCTACCCCAGTAACACTAATCTTGTTGTTTCTTTCTAATATTTTTTTGATTAAAATTCCTGTTCCGCAGCCGGCATCAAATATCCTTAATTTATCTTTCAATTTTATGTTTTTAATTATTTCTTCAGCAGTTCTATCATTATACCTAACCCACTTAATATCATAAATTTCAGCTAGTTTATTGTAGTGTTCTTCAGCATTTTTCATTCAAATGCATTGTTTTAAGCTATATAAAACATTTACTAATACAAAACTATTAAATTGTTACGTCTACACTAGAAACATTTATAAATAATGTAGACGTATAAAACCCATGGCTTATACGGAAATCAAGGAAAAAAATGGAAAGAAATATTATTACCGAGTTAAATCTATAAGGAATGGGGAAAAGATAGAAAAAAAGAGAATCTACCTAGGGATTAATCTTTCAAGTAACAGCCTTCTTGTTAAAATAGCTGAAGCAGACAAAAAGCTTAATTTAAATAAAGCACTTAGAAAAGATTATATTATAAGAAAAATAAAGCCGAAGATAATCAGGATTTTAAAAAAAAATAATATAAAAAGAGCGGGTATTTTTGGAAGTTATGTTAGTGGAAAAGCAAGAAAAAACAGCGATATAGACATTCTTATCAAGCCTGCAAGAAACATGGGCTTTCAATTTGCAGGATTAGAGAATCAGTTATCTAAAGCATTAAGGAAAAAGATTGATTTGGTAAGCTATGATGGGCTAAGCCCCTATTTAAAAAATAAGATTTTAAGCCGGGAAGTGAGAATATTATAAGTGAAAAAGACGATTTCGTTTTTATTAATCACATCTTGGAAAGCATTAATGCAATAGAAGATTTTTCAAAAGATATTAATAAAAAAGAGCTAAACTCAAGTAGGTTAAAGCAAAGTGCTATAATACGGGAGATAGAAATTATAGGCGAAGCTGTAAAAAATATATCTAAAAACATTAAAGATAAGCATCAAGAAATTGAATGGGAAAATATTGCTGGAACAAGAGATAAAATTATCCATCACTATTTCGGCGTTGACTTGAATATTATCTGGAATATAGTAAAAAAGGATCTTCCTACACTAAAAAAACAAATAGAAAGCATAAAAAAAGAACTAGAAGTTAATTATAAGTCTTAATTATTTCATTCCAATCTTATTCCATCTTTTTTAACCAATAAATTTCCAAAGCCTTGTCCAAAAGAATAAAAAGCGTTAGCTCCAAATTTCTGCAATAAATCAAATAAGCTCTTCTCTTTCTCGTATTTAACAATTTCAGCTTCAGTTATATTAGCTAGTTGTTTAGTAATATTTATGGCTAGTTCCTTTCCGCCTAATTCGTCTATTAATCCCAACTCTTTAGCCTCTGTTCCAAGATAAAATAAACCATTTGCTATGTTGCTTAAGTCTCTTCCACGGTTCTTAGAAACATCTTCTGCAAATATTTTATGTATTATCTCAAGTTTCTTCAGTAAAATCTCTCTTTCTTCATCTGTTAATTTTTTGTAAGGGCTTTTGATTCCCTTATATCTTCCAGTTCTTAAATCTTCATAAGTTATGTTGTAGTCTTCTAATAATCCAGAAAATTCCAAATAAGATGAGATTACCCCAATGCTTCCAGTTATGCTTAACTCATCTGCGATTATCTTGTCAGAAGCGCTTGCCACCCAATAAGCCCCAGAAGCCCCAACCTCTCTTATCCATGACACTATTGGCTTTTCAATGCTTTTTACCTTATCAACAATTTCTTTACTTGCTAAAGCGCTCCCGCCTGGGGAATTTATCTCTAGTATAATGCCTTTAACGTTTTTATCTTTGCTTGCCTTGTCTAAAAAATCTATAATTTCAGTAGAAGCTACAATCTTTTCTCCAAACTGTGTCCCAGACTCATCGCTTAATATTGTTCCATCAAGTGGTATTATTACTATTGTTTCTTTTTTAACATCAGATGTAAATATTCTTCCAAAAGCAGAAATTAATATTGTTACAAAAGCAACTATCGCAAGTATCTTCAAGAATTTATGATTTCCCTTTTTTGCCATAGATTAAGCACGTTAACTTATTTTATAAAGATTATTCTTAAGGGTTATATCATAATTTTTCTAATTGCCCTACTACTCGGTTGATCGCACCATCAATTTTTTCTTTAAACCTAGTATCTATAACTCTGTATTCAAGTGTTGGGCCATATGTTAAACCCGGTTTTTCTTTCACACCACTTAGTCTAGGTTCAACAGTTATTTCCCCCACACTCTTTGTTTTCCACGATAAGACCCACCAAAAAAATTTAAAACCAGGGGCTATTATTGTGATCCTATGCTGAAGACGATTTCCTTTTTTAGTTTCTATTAATTTATAATCACTTCCAAGTCCATATGCCATTAATTCAGTTCTAAGAATTTGTTCATATGAACCACCATTAGCTAAACTATTCATAAAACTATAGTTAAAATCAAATTTATAAAATTATATATCCTCAAGAATAGCTTTCCATAGCCTCTTTTAATGTTTCTAAATTACCAATATCAAACCACCTTCCTTCCAATTTATAAGCATGAACTATCTTTTTCTCTTTTAACAAATAGCTTACAAATCTTCCTGGCTGGTCATGATTAACCTCTTCCTTCATATATTCATTAAATAATCCTAAAACCTCTTTCGGATACAGATAGATGCATGAAGCAGCAAAACTACTTTTAGGATTTTCAGGCTTTTCAACAAACTCAAGAACTTTCATATCTGAATTAAATAATACATTCCCGAATAAATGCCTTCTTTCAGGTATTTCATGTCTGACAGCTATCATGCTTGATTTTTTGTTTAAGAATTCATTAACAAAACTCTGTAATTGAAAATCAAATAGATTATCAGACCCAATGACCAACAAATCATCATTAATCTTAGTATTTTTTAAAACAAAATAAATATCTCCTATAGCTCCTAATTTATGTTCCTTATGATTTACACCATTGTTAATTATTTTTACATTTAAGTTTCTATTTGTTTTCCACTTAACAAAATCATTGTAAAATTTATTATTAGTTGTTAAAATTATCTCATCTATCTCTTTAACATTTCTCAAGTTATCAAATATATAATCAATTACAGGCCTTCCTTTCATCTCAAGAAAAGCCTTCGCTGTATTTTCCCCAACAGTATTTAATCTTGTGCCGAAGCCAGCTGCTAATATCAAAGCCTTCATGTTTTAAGCCATTTTAAAAAAGCTTATAAGTATTGTGAATTCTACGTATGGAAAAGTGTGACCTCCTCCCAGCCATAAATGGTTGTCCACGGACAACTTTTTTGCTTCGCAAAAAAGCGGGGTTTTCAGCATCAGTTCTTGGAATCATTGAGATTATTTTTGATGCATATAGTTCCTGCTTCTTCCAGCTTGCTTGTTTCTTTTGCAGAAAGGTTTATAAAAATTGCGGCACTCCCAAATCTTATGCAGTATTCAAGATATGAACTAAGTAAAGAACCTGACTTTTCTATTGAGAGTAGAGAAGCTCTAAGCAAATTAGAAGTCAATATATTAGCAGATATTCCTGATCCGCCAGGGAAGGAAGCTTTTGTCCATCCTAGATTAATTGAAAGCTGTAGACCGCTTAAAGGGGAAGAAGGAGTGATAAGAATAAGGTGTCTTAAACTAGACCCAATGCCTATGCCTTCCTGTGAAATGCCTCTCGAGAAAATTAGTCAATATAGAACGATTCTTGTAGATGATGATGCTAAAGGAAACTCTACTGCATCTGGATTAAGTGACCCTGCTCCAAGGGCCGTTGGTGAAGTAGAATCAACAATATGTGCTCCTGCAAGAGATAGAATTAGAAAAGGATTAAAAGATCTGGTCTATACAGCATTTCCACTACCATCAGCACGAGATTATCAGGGTGAGATATATATGGGTCCTCAAGAAGATAGGTTTATCCTGGTTGTTTATAAAGAAGGTAGTTTAGTTTCTAAAAGGGATGCAAGTTTATTAGTAAAATTAAATGAATGGGTGGAAAATGTTAAAATTTTTGGATGTAGGAGTGGATTGTATGTTTTTATAAAAAGGCTCGGAGTAAAGTTTAAAAAATCTGATGGGTTAAGCATCATCTATACACAAGAAGATCCAACAGAGCCATTTGGATTTAAATTAGAGCCAGAATATTTAAGAAGGGTTGAATGGGTTGAAGAACAGATTAGAAAAAAACTTGAAAGGGATGATTTAATTGATGTTAAAGAAAAAGTAACAAGGTTTGTAGAGTTCAAACATGTTAAAGATCTTAGCTTCCTATTAGAATATTAATGTTTAAATCTTAATTTTAAAATCTTGACAAACATTTGGGGTATTGCTTTATGCATCTTTAAATTGCTTTTTCCAGAATCCTGCCATTCTATTGGTATTTCTTTTATTTTTCCATTTTCTTTTTTTATCAAATATAATAAGCCAATATCAAAAGCCCATGAGCTGTCGTCTATATTATCAATTATTTTTTCTATTATTTCTCTTTTGAATATCTTTCCGCCGTTTTGAGTGTCTGTAAACTTTAAATTTAATAAGCTTCTTACTAAAAGATTAAATCCCCTGCTTGCAATTCTTCTTGATAAAGGCTGTTTTGTTAAAATTTTAGAATCCTTTAGCCACCTGCTGCCCATTATACAATCATAATCATCCATTTCATTTAACATTTTCCATATCATTTCAGGCTTAGTTGAATTATCCGCATCAACATAGCACAATAGTTCCTTTTTAGCTATTTTAAATCCTTCCAAAACAGCCCCGCCTTTTCCAACTTTTTCAGGAATATTCTTAACTTTGATTTCTTTATGTTTCTTGCTTAAAATTTCAGCTATTTCAGGCGTTTTATCTCTGCAGTTATTAGGTATTATAATAATCTCAAAATCAATATTTTTGCCTTTAAAATACTTATAATAGCTTTCAACCGTATTTTCTAAAACACTTTCTTCATTATAAGCAGGAATAATTATAGATACGCTTTTCATCACAATTAACTAATAAAAAGGTTTTTTAAGGTTACTGAATCAATCTTTGTGAACTAATATCTTTTAATTGTTTTTGCATATCTTCAAAAACAGGCGTTAAAATATATCCTTTCTTCATATTCCCCAAAACAGCGCATTTTTCAGGGTTTTTCCAGGTATAATAAGATAGATATGCACAAAATATTCCATCCAACAAATCCTCGTAATCCTTTAAGGCATTTCCCTTTAAATTTTTAACATTTTTATCTATTACTCCTTTTGGTAAGCTTAAATCTTTTAAAGACTTTAAATAATTTTGATATTTTTTAAACTCATTCCACCTAAATTCATAACTCCTGTTTGGCTTGTTCTTATATTTTAATATTTTATCTAACTTAAATAAAACAACAATCGATGGATGCGGATAAACCTCAAAGAACTTTCTTGAAGCCTCTAATTTTTTGATATAAGGGTCATGTTCAAATCCCTTAGTAGATAACAGCTTTGAAATTTCTTCGCCCCTAATTTTTCCAGTCCACGAGCTTAATCTCTTCCTGTTAGCAGGATGTGCACCAGCATCATACTTTCTGAATAATTTTCCAGCTAAATCTTCTGCTAATCTTCTTCCGCTTTCATTAGGCACTATTAAAGGAGCATCAATTGAAATTAATGCTTTTTTATCCCCAATATTATCTTCAATAAATTTCAGTATCTCATCATCAGAATAAAAAATATTTCCGCAAACAAATTCAGCTTTGTTTACATCTCCCTTTAAAACTACAACTCCACTTCCATTTTTTTCGCTCCACGCTAAGTCTATTCCTATAAAAAACATAATTTATTTAAACAAAATTACTTTTTAATGCTTTCTACTTCCCTTACAATTTCTTCCCATGAATAAACTCTTTTAATGCCCCCCGGTAGATTATCTGCTTGATTCCACGGACAGTCTGGTAAAAGAACTTTGACCCCGGCTTCTAAACACTCTATTCCGTTCTCAAGGGAGTCATCAATTAAAAGTTCAATTCCATCCATCTTACAAACATCACACTTTCTGCTTCCATTGTTTTTAAACCACTCACTTGTAAAATTGAATTTTAAGAATGCATCAGGATAGTTTAGTTCAAGCCAATTTAATGTTTCTTCTTGAACAAATCCTGGCCTAGATGTAATAATAATCAAATCATGTTTTAATTCTTTCAAACGAGTAATCCCTTCATGCGATTGGCTTATGGGTCTTATTCTATGGAAATAAGCTGAATTGAAAAAGCTTTTTACTTCTTGTCTAGCTTCTTCATCAGTCCCACCCCATGTTTCTGCAAATCGCATACTTTCAAAATCGTATCTTCTAAACTCGGTGTTATGTGACTTATTATAGCAAGCTATTAAGTTATCCATAAGATTTGCTAACACTTCATCAATATCAACGCCAATTATCATTTTTTTGCCCAATATTAATGCCTTTAAAACTTTATCGCCAGTGCTAGGATTTGAACCTAGAAGTCATTTCTGACAGCAGTTAACCCTTACCCGATTCGAGATTCAGCTTTCTTTTCCGAGATTTTCTTCCTAAGAAAAGCTCTGCCGCTCTACCAGGTTAAGCGACACTGGCACAAAACAAGTTATCGTTTAATGAGTTTTAAGTCTTCTGTTGTATTTTATTCCGGGGCTATTACTATCTTATTTCCCACCTTAGATATGCTAATCTCTACTTTTTCAGTAAGTTTTAATTGTTTTTCTATATCGCTAGGGATTCTGAAAATCAACCCACCTCCACTCCTAGAGAGGTGTCTAAATAGTTTTAAAGGTTCAGGCCATATTCCAAGCCTTTTCGAGATATCTATTACCCTCTTCGTTTCGTCTTCGTATGGAAATTCTTCACTACAAGTGTTACATCTTTCTCCTTTTAAAATAAAAACATATCCCTCTAATTCCATAACGATGTCCTCAACAGTTTCAAGTTTTCCTTTGTCACATATTCTACAGTTTTTCATCTTCCTTCAGCACCAGTTATAATGAATATTTCTTTATATTCCTCATCAATTACAAATATGATCTTCCTCCCACCTTTCTGTTTAAAATAAGCTTCATATTTATGTTTTCCCACCTTTTGTATTTCTGATGATTCAAGGATGTTTCTCAACATTTCAATATCATAGCCCCACTTTCTCATCCAACCCAATACAAAGTGTTTACTCGGTCTTATTTTGTATGAGGAAACATCCATCTCTTTTTCACCACAATTTATGATGTTTTTGTTATTTATAAATGCTTCGTTTCAGTAATTGTCTTAAATAACTAAATCCATTCTTAAATCCACCAAATATTAATAAAAACAACCCCACTAATCCCCCAATAACAGAACCAATAACCTTTCTATTATTATTTTCATGCTCATAAGTAATATCTAAACCATCCTTAAAATAAATGCCTTTTAATGAAACAATAGAACCAATTTCAAATTCTTTATTTTTTATTTTAATTCTCATCCCATCAACATCAACTTCATTAGTATTAACCACATGAGCCCTTGTCAATGCTATCTCTTTACCATGAAATTCTTCTGGATTCTTCAAAAAACCAGCATTATAGATGTTTTCTGTATTCAACATAGGAATTGATAAATAACTCAAGATTACATAAACTAAAATAAAAACAACAGTCCACTGAATCTTGCTTAATCTTATCTTAGGCTCAAATTTATCTTTCTTCTCAATAAAAATAGCAATTATAAAAAATATTAAAGGTAAAATAATCATTATCATTGCAGTAGGGTCAAATATGGGAAACGAAAACTTTTCAAAGGATAGTGGCCAAAATAATCTTACATCCGCCCCATATTGAAATAAATCTAAGAATATATGAAATAATCCAGAAATGAATAAAATAACAAAACCTCTTAGAAAGCTAGTAGTTAAAAATCCAAATGCCAAAGCAAACAGCAAAGCCCCTAAAATACTATGGGTCATTGTCAGGTAATTCACTAAACTTAATTGATTAAACAGATTAGTAAATTCATTAAATGCAAATAACAAGCTGCTTATATCTAGCATTAAAGACCCAAATACAACTAATCTTTTCTCTTTTACCTTAAAGAGTGTAGCTAATAAATAAGGCAGTGCAATATGAAACATCCAGTCTGGCATTGATTAAACTTTAGTTTCTGTTTTAAAAAGGTTATGAATTAAAACCAAAAATTTAATATATTCTTAATTATAGCTTGATTTTATGAAAGAACAAGTAATTGAAAAATTCACAACTTTAATAACAACCGCTTTTGGTTTAGTCGCAGCTTTGGCTTGGAATGATGTTATAAAACAGTTCATAGAGAATTTAGATTTAAAGAATTTTGGTCCTATAGTTTACGCTTTTATTGTTACTTTACTGGCGGTTTTTGCTACAGTTTGGCTAGGAAAGATATCAGAAAAAACAAAAAATCTGAATATAAAAGATACCTTACAAAACCTTCAGTTATTTGCCGGTCTGGTTAAAGATAAAAACAGGCCTTTGCCAAATCAACAAGACAAAAAAGATCAAACAAAATAGAATAGTAATCAAAAAATATCTTAACCATTATTAATTAATCTTTTATTTTTGATGTATGCAATTAAAAATAATATAAAGCCAATTAATAAAAGTATACAACTAATAAAAAATGCAAGATATACAATAATAAAATAACCCTCTCCACAGTCGCCGAGCGGACGAAGCGATTTACATCCAAAGTAAAATATATAATGCCAAACCAAAATAACAGTAAACAAGATCCCCCCCAAAACATTTGAAATATATAACGCTTTTATCCAGGAAGAGACCAATTTTACTCTTGCTAAAACGATAAAATAAGTTATTAAACATAGGGTTATAATAAGTGGTAGCCCTGCTTCTAACACACCACGAATAAGCTCTGGAATAACTACGCTGACTGTAAAATTAATCGTAAATAAAGTAATTAATCCAACTGCAATTAAACTGGCCAATTTTAATTTTTGCATAATCCTCTATTCAAAATCAAGTTTAAAAATCTATCTAAGGCTTTTACTAAAAAAATGCTCTAAAAATCTTTATAATCTTCTTATTCTTAATATAATCATGGACACACCAATTATAGAACTAAAAAATGTCTGGAAAACCTATCAAATGGGAAATAATGAAATAAACGCACTAAAAGATGTTTCATTGAAAATTAACAAAGGCGAGTTTGTTGCTGTTGTAGGCCCATCGGGATCTGGAAAAAGCACAATGATGAATATTATTGGTTGCTTAGACTTGCCGACAAATGGAACAATATTCCTTAATGGAAAAGATATTACAAAACTATCAGAATCTACATTAGCAAACTTAAGAGGTAAGGCAATAGGTTTTATCTTCCAGCAGTTTAATCTAATCCCAACTTTAACAGCCTTGGAAAATGTTACATTGCCTATGATGTTCCAAAATATTAACCAAAATTTAAGATTAAAAGTAGGAACTGACTTATTAACAAAATTTGGATTAAATGAAAGGTTAAATCATAAGCCAAATGAGCTTTCAGGAGGACAGTCTCAAAGAGTTGCTATCTCAAGAGCCTTAGCAAATAATCCAGATTTAATATTAGCAGATGAGCCGACAGGAAATTTAGATTCAAAAACAGGAGAAGAAGTAATGAATTTTCTTACTAATATCCATGAAAAAGAAGGAAAAACCGTTGTTCTAGTTACTCATGACTTAGATTTAGTCCATCACGCAGAAAGAGTAATCTATTTAAAAGACGGCTCTATTGATAAAATAACAAAGAGAGGTTTGAAATGAAAAAATTAATCTTTATCCTATTAATAATCCTATTTAGCCTTTCAGTTAATGCACAAAGATTGAGGATTGATATAGCAAACCAAGATCCAAATCCAGTAAGGGCAGGTGAAGTTGTAGAAGTAACATTAAAAATAGAAAATACAATGGACTTGACAGATCACAACACCACTTTAGAAATTGTTCCAGAATTTCCTTTCTCACTTTACGCTTCAAGCCCAATTATAGACATTGGCAGAATAGACTCAAGAGAAATTACCTATAAGGATTTTAAGCTAAAGGTAGCTAATGAAGCTGCAGATGGCAAAAGTAAATTAACAATAAAGCACCGTTACAAGGATGACAAAGAAGATAGCTCAGAATATGAGTTTTTCATAAATGTTGAAAAAAAGCGTTTGGAAATAAAGCCATATATAGTTGCAAGCGATATAATCACAAGTAGCAATAGTGGTAAGTTCACAATTGAAATAGCAAATGTCGGCAGGCAGAATATCCAGTCATTAGAGCTTGAATTATTAGACTCTTTAGACTATAAACTATTATCAACTAGCAATTATATCTATATTGGTGACTTAGAGGCAGATGACACAGAATCAGAAGATTTCAGTATTTATGTAAATGAAAATTTAAATAATGTAAATATCCCTATAAAATTAAGATACGAAGTAAATGATGAAATTTTTGAAAAGGATTTCAACTTAGTTTTAAACCTATTAACAAAAGATGAAGCAAAAAAAGTAGGCTTAATAAAAGAAAGCTACACAACATATATAATCATCTTAATAATTGTTCTAGTTGCATTATTTTTCTTATACAAAAAATTTAGGAAAAAATGATAAATGATTACTTTAAACTGGCATATTTATCTTTTAAAAATCGTGGTTTAAGAAGTTGGTTGACTATTTTGGGTATACTAATTGGCATAGCTGCAGTTGTTTCTTTGATAAGTCTTGGAGAGGGCCTAAGGTTTGCAGTTTCTTCACAATTCAATTTTTTAAGCACAGATATTTTAACAATACAAGCCTCAGGCTTAAATGCAGGTCCGCCAGGAACAGGCGTTATAAAACCATTAAAAGACTATTATGTAAGAGACATAGAAAAAATAAATGGTGTTAAAACTTCATTTGGAAGAATAATAGAAGATGCAAAATTAGAATTTAATGATAAAACAGATTTTACATTTGTTGCAAACATTCCATCAGGCTCAAAAAGAAAAGATGTTGAAAGAGTAGTTGGCTTAGAAGCTGAAAAAGGAAGAATGCTAAAAGACAGTGATGTAAACAAGGTAGTTCTAGGCAATAATTATGGAAAGCAAGAAAAAATGGGTAAAGCCATAAATCTAGGAGAAAAAGTTTTAATACAAAATAAAAAATTTGAAGTCGTAGGTCTATTAAAGAAGAAAGGAAGTTTTATTATTGATAATTCCTTAGTTATAAATGAAGATGAATTAAAAGATTTATTTAATATCAATGATACTTATGATTTAATCTTAGCTCAAGTTCCAAATAGAAATGAAATATCAATAGTAAAGGAAAGAATTGAAGATTATTTAAGAAAAGAAAGAGATGTTAAAAAAGGAGAAGAGGATTTTGAGGTTCAGTCTCCAGAGCAGAATCTTAAAAATCTGGATGCAACTTTATTTGCCATACAAATATTTATTTATGTTATTGCAGGCATTTCTCTTATTGTAGGCGGCATTGGAATTTCAAACACAATGTATACTTCTGTTATTGAAAGAACAAAACAAATTGGGATTATGAAGTCTATTGGTGCTAAAAATAAAGACATCTTTACATTATTCTTGGTAGAGTCTGGCTTATTGGGGTTCTTAGGGGGCTTAATTGGAACAATTATAGGCAGTGCAATAGCATATATTTTAATCTTAATTGGAAAATTATTCTTAGGGTCAGACTTATTAAATGTTAAGATTTCTTTTACTTTGATTATAGGCGCTTTACTATTTTCATTTATAATCGGCTCAATAGCAGGAATATTGCCAGCTTTACAGGCCTCTAAATTAAAACCAGTTGATGCCCTGAGGTATGCAAAATGAATATAGCTTTAATAAAATACTCTCTTGAAAATTTAAGAAAAAGAAAATTAAGGAGTTTTTTGACAGTTTTATCCGTCTTAATTGGCATAACCTCTATTACAGTTTTAATAAGTTTTGGTTATGGAATATCAAATTATGTTTCAGAAATTTCAAACAAAATGGGAAACGATAAATTAATAGTCCAGGCTAAGAGTTTCAGTTTCGCAGGTCCGCCGATGGATAGTAATGTCATATTATCAGATTCTGACTTAAAAAAGATAAGAGAAACAAACGGCGTTTCAGAAGCAACAGGCGTTTATATGATGTCTGCTGAGGTAGAATTTGACAAAAAGAAAAAATACGCCTTTATGATGGGATCTGATTACAAGAATCATAAGGCTTTGATAAGTGAAGTTTATACATTAACACAATTAGAAGGAAATGAACTAAAAGATGAAACTGACAAAGCACTTTTAGGCTACAGTTATAAAATTAAAGACAAGATATTCAAACAGCCAGTTAAATTAAGAGATAAAATAAAAATAAATGGAAAAGAAATAAAAGTTTCTGGTTTTTATGAGGAAGTAGGAAATCCTGTTGATGATACACATGTTTACATGACAAAAGAGGCATTAGAAGATGTATTTAATCTGACAAATTACCAGTTTATTGTCATCCGCTCTTCACCATCAGAGAATCCATCTAAACTAGCAGAAATAATCCAGGAAAAATTAAGAAAACACAGAAACCAAGAAGAAGGAAAAGAAGATTTTTTTGTCCAGACCTTTGAGCAGGTAATAGAAACATTCAACTCAATACTTAAGGTAATCACAATGGTTGTTATTCTAATTGCTTTAATATCTTTAATAGTTGCAGCTGTTAACATAACAAACACAATGTATGCTTCTATCCTGGAAAGGACAAAAGAGATTGGTGTTTTCAAGGCAATAGGTGCCAGGAATAATAGTATTTTATTAATATTTGTCTTGGAGTCTGGCGTTTTAAGTCTGCTTGGCGGTATAATAGGAATTGTCTTGGGTTATTTTCTTTCTATGCTCGCAGGAAGCTTAATATCAAAAGCAGGCTACTCAGTATTTTCACCTTTATTTACCTGGTCTTTGGTTGTTGGTAGCTTATTATTTGCCTTTTTAATTGGTATATTCGCAGGATTATTTCCAGCCTACAGGGCCTCAAAATTAAAGCCAATAGACGCACTAAGATACGAATAAACATTTATAAAGACAGATTTAAACTTCTATCAGATGAATAAATTATCAAAAACAGTTTTATTTGTTGTATTTTGCACTCTATTAACTTCCATAGCACAGATCTTTTTTAAATATGCAGCAGATAAATTAACTTTAGATTCTGTTTCTTCACTTATTTTTTCAGCAATAACAAACCTAAATCTTTACATTGGTGTTATAATTTATTTTTTAGCCGCAGCTATATTATTAGTAGCATTAAAAAATTCAAACCTATCCGTTGCTTACCCAATAATTGCAACTTCTTATATCTGGGTCGCTTTGTTATCTATGTATTTTTTTAAAGAAGTTTTATTCACAAAACAATGGATAGGGATTATGTTCATTTTAATTGGCGTCTCTTTTACAGGATATGGGGGTAAAAAATGAGCCTATTAATTCCAATCTTGGTTATTATTCTAGCAACATTCATAGGCTCTTTTGGTGCCTTATATTTAAAGAGATCAGCAAATCAGTTTAATCTTAGCTTGAATGGAACAATAAAAAATAAAAATTTATTAATTGGCATTTTATTTTATGGCTTATCTTCTATAATATTCATAATAACATTAAAATTCGGTCCGTTATCAGTATTATATCCTGTAGTTGCAACTTCTTATATATGGGTCGCTTTATTGTCTATTAAATTCTTAAATGAAAAAATAAATTTATTTAAATGGTTAGGTATTTTATTTATCATTTTAGGAGTTATATTTATTGCCTAGACTATTAAAGCCCAAAATACATCTCAGTCCTAACATTTCCACTTAATTCATATGGTGCTTTTACTGGAAACTCTCTAGATCCAATATCCATGACCGTCTTTTTTGTTACAGGGTCTCTTCTCAATACTCGTTTTAATCTAAACCCTAATTCACTTAAGTCCCTTACTAAAAAAGAATCCGCATTAACAGTCTTCAATTCTAATCCGTGCCCAAAATCCCTCAAGGTAATTCCTCTAGCCTCGCACGTTACATTCGATTTGGTCCCTTGACTATTTGTATAAATTATCATCTTATTTAACAGCTTAGCACCCCTTTTAAACCTTCCTATTTTAATTACTTTAAAGTAACTATTAAGGTTCATAACTCTTTTAAGCTTGATTTTAGCGATTTAATAAATGAAAATAGCTCATATCAGCATGTTCTACTATCCGACCTTTGGTGGCGTAGAAAAAGTAATAGAAGAACTAGCTCAAAGGCAAATAAAAGAAGGCCATGAAGTTCATGTTTTTTGCTGCAATTCAGATAAATATAAAAGAATTAAGCCGTTAAATGAAGTTGTGAATGGAGTTAATGTTCACAGGCATAGGTATTGGTTAAGGTTATCATTATTTACTTTCATATGGCCTACTTTATTATTTAATAAGAATTTATGGTTAAATAATTTTGATGTTTTTCACTCTCATGTTTCAGGCCATTTATATAATTTAATTGTAGGAATAATAGCTAAGATAAGAGGTATACGATTTGTTCATACAACACACTGCCCTTGGACAGAATCTTTTAGGCCATTAAAAGTTAGAATTCCATTATTCTTTACAAATTTAATATTTAACAGAATTGCATTTAAGTTAATGGATAAAATTATAGCAATAACCCCCTGGGAACTGCCTGTTTTAAAAAAATATGTTAAAGATGAATCTAAAATTATAGTTTTGCCAAATGGAATGGATAAAATATTCTTTACTAAAATAAAAGACAATGATTTCAGAAATAAATTTAAAATCTCAGAAAAAGAGAAATTAGTTTTATTCTTTGGAAGATATAACATAACAAAAGGTCCAGAAAAATTAATCTTAGCTGCTAAAGAAATATTAAAAGAAAGAAAAAATATTACCTTTTTATTTGTTGGTCCTGATGAAGGAATGTTAACCCAAATGCAGGAATTATCCAAAGATGTTAAAAAAATAATAATCGAAGGTCCAATAAGAGACAGAAAAGAAGTTGTTAAGATGTATCAATCCTCAGACATTTATATCTTACCAAGTTTTCGAGAAGGGCTGCCGTTGACTTTATTTGAATCGTTTGCATCAGGTCTGCCTGTAGTTGCCTCTCCTGTAAATGGCGTTCCTTTTGAAATGGAAAATAATGTAAATGGGCTTTTTGTTGATTACGGAGATATAGAGGGATTAAAAAATGCAATTTTAAAAATATTAGATAATAAAAAATTAGCTTCTAAATTCTCCAAAAACAACATTGAAAAATCAAAAAAATACGACTGGGATATAATTTATAAAAAATATATGGAAGTTTACGTTAACTAATCACTTTGTCAGCAGCTTCGTTTACGTCTTCAACTATAAAATCTGGTTCTATGGTTGAATTGTAATCTTTCTCCCTGCCGGTTTTAACTAAAATTGTTTTTAGGCCAAAATTTTTCCCAGTTAATATATCTTCCCACATATCCCCTATAAAAAAACTTTCAGAAGGATTTATTTTAAATCTTTCAGCAGCAATCTCTAACAGGGCTACATTTGGTTTTTTACACTTGCATCCTTCTGATCTATTATGTGGGCAATAATAGTAAGCATCTATCTTAATGCCTTCGTTAAGATATTGCATTACAACACTCTTAAAAATTTCTTCTACCTGTTCTGTTTTTAATCTTCCATTTGCTACCCACGGCTGACTAGAAATGATTATTAATTTGAAACCAGCATTCTGCAACATCTTTAAGCCCTTAATAGTTCTATCAAAAAATATCTTGTCCGAAGGTATTATATCCGGATAGCCGGAATTATCCACCAAAGTTCCGTCCTTATCAAGAAATATTGCTTTATTCATCTTTGGTTAACCCTCTTAATATAGGTTTAATTAATTCTTTTGTGTCTTCTATTTCTCCATCAGTATTTATTAATTTTGCATAAGGCAATAATCTCGAAACTTCTTCGTATCTCTTTTTCAGTTCAATAATCCTTCTTAAATTTTCATCAGGAGTTTGTTCCTTACCTTCTTTTTCTTTTCTTTCCCTAATACGTCTTAATGCTTCTTTAGGTTCGCATAAGAATATCAAGGCTAAATCAGGTTTAGGATAGAAATCATTTAAACTTATTATTAGGTCCAATGGTATGCCTTGGAGTGATTGATACACCATGGTGGATATGAAGCTTCTATCCGAAAGAATAACGTTGTCAGTTTTAGCTAATAAGGGAGCTAGACTATTAATGAACAAATGTCTTCTATCTGCCATAAATAAAAAAAGTTCCACATAAGGATCCTTATTTGGATTATTATGATATACTCTTATATAATTGTTTAGGAATTGTGATGGTTCAGTTAAAGTATGAACATTATAACCTTGTTGCTTAAAATAGGTATCTATAAACTTGAGATAAGATCCTTTTCCAGATCCACTTATTCCCTCCAATAAAATTAATAAAGATTTTTTCATTTTCCTAACATTCTAGGCTTCCCACATCCTAAAACTCCAAAATTCCTATAAAGTCCATAACAATCTTCCCTCGAATAAAACTTTTTTTCATCTTTTGTTTTAGGCACAGAATCAACTAATTTGACTCTTTCCCATTCATTAGGATGTGCGTAAAATGGATATCTTTTATCAGCACCAGAAATAAATATCCCTTTAAAAGTCATACCTAATGTTCTTGCTGTGGCTACCCTATGTGCACCATCATTGATTATAGGAATCTGCACTTTTACCGTTTCTTCATAGCTCAATTCACCTTCAAGAGGTTGGTATCTAACACTTCTAGGAGTAACTTCTATAATTGGCGGTATTAATGTCCATACTTCCTCTACCTCATTAACAATTTCAAGACCCATATCAAGTAATAAAGTGTCTATTCCCTCTGTTTTTTGTAAATGTTTTCTTAAGTCTTCTTGAAACTTTAAATTTTCTTTTAATAGATAAAAAGTTGTTGGATTAACTTCATCAGGGTCTAAATCTCTTAAACTAATTCTTGCTTTCTCATAAACAAATATTTCAGAACCGTCTTCTGACTTTTTAACCAATGGAACTTTTCTAATCATTTCAACTAAATCTACAAAGCTTATCTTTTTAACTATTTTTATATTCATTTTCATACCTCTTCATCAAACCAATCATAGCCTTTTTTCCATAAATGAGCTGGGTATATTTTATTATCGCATCTAAAAAACTTAGTAGTCTCAGGCATTATCCTTGAGACTTGTGCCATCATTTCACGTATAGCAAAAACATAAGTTAAGTTTCCTTTTTCTATATCTGTTCTTAACCTTCCTATGTAAGCAATTTGATTAGGCTGCCATGAATGTAATGCTCTACAAACAGCTCCGAAAGGAACTAGTTTTTCAGCAATATGTGGACTAACCAGTGCCGCCTCGTCATAAATCTCTTTACATTTTATCATAGCTTCTCTGTATTCTCGGTCTAAACCAAAAACACTAAGAATTTCTGGAGTTTCAAAACCTAGTTTTGTGGTTAATAATTGAGTTGTTCTTGAACCACGCCTATGCCTAAATATATCCCTATAACCATGGTAAGCCATTGTTAACTCAAACATTAATCCACCGTGAGATATAGCTGGATGTATATTATCATATTTTCCCCTATGTTCATGAGCCTTAGAAAGAACTTCCTTAATATCATCTTCGCTAATATTTCTCATTATCTTTTGTAATGAACAATTAACATACTGAAAAATAACAAGAGCTGCATTAAATCTGTCAGTATACATTTCAATATCCCTTGGTGTTATCATTGTGACTTGTCTTTCTGGTCGTTCTTCTGTATTCAATTGATCAAATTTATCAGCTAAGCAATTTCTAAGTTCAATCTCGTTTTTTATTCTCCATTGATCAACTTCTATATGACTTTTTTCACCTAACAAAACAGGTGCTATTTTTTTTGCTTCTTCCCATAAAGAATAGCCTCTTTTTTGATCTTCTAGTCTCGGACTAGATATCAACTCAGTTATAATTTCTTCTAAAGCTCTCGCATCAACAGAGTAACCAAGTGAAGTCCTGTTAACAGCTAAGAGATAAACTCTGGAGTAATCTAAAACAAACTTACCAATATCTCTTCTTATAGCTGGATCTTCTAACCCTTTGGTTATATTCTCTCTTTCTTTTAAAAGCCACGAATCATCAGGTATAAACTCAGGATCAATTCTCTGTTCTTCATTAAGTCTTTTCTGTAGTTCCATTTCAATGACTGCAGGTTGTTTTAAATAATCAACAACACTTTTTGTATCCTTATGTCTAAAGGCTAAATCTTCAAGCTGCTCAGAAACTTCTAGATATCTTTGGTTCATCCACCCAACATGTTGTAAAAAACGTTCAGAATTAGGTAAGGCTGCAAGATCTTCATCACCTAGAGCAAGATCTAATGATTTCCTATATAAGAGATATCTTGTAGATTTTACTTGGGGGTGGTTTAATGGATGTCCTGTTATTCTCTTAAGAGTTATATCCGATATATCTTCACTATACCCAAACAAATTAGTCCCTTCTTTTATTGATGCATGCCCATGAGCTAATGTCCATCTTTTGTTAAAATTACCTGTTTTTCTTGATACTACCAAAGTTCCATCAGGGTTCCTAAAAACATCCATCATAATTTTAATTACAGGTAAAATTGCTCTTGTTTGTCCAGTCTTCTCAGAATCTAAGAACTGAAGCACTCTTGTTTGCATCCCAATATGAGTCCTAGAATAAGCAGACATTAAAGGGGATAATTCTTCTCCAGCTACTAATGGTTGAGGATAAACAAAACTATCTTTTCCATGGGGGCGAGTAAATAAAAACCCTCTTATTAACTCCTGTTCTTCTAAAGAAAAATTATCCATTACTTTTTCCAGCGACATATATCAGAATATTAATTCATTTTTTATAAATACCTCTAATATATAATATATCTAAACCAATTTATATTTTATACTATATTCCTTAAGTTTTATTGAAAAAGACATATAAAATACCTTTGATGACTTCTTTGCAGTCTACTAATCACTACATGATTCTAAATGAGCAATGACTTCCATTAATGACCTCGTTACATAACCTAAGGGTGATGTTCTAGCCACTTCAATTTCAAACGCAGGTGTGCTATCACGAGGCGTTAAAACTATGTGCATTCCTAAATGTTCTGGTAATAATAAATCCAGTTCATAGACGTCACCAACAATAACAACATTATCAGGTTTTAACCCCCTATTGCTCATCAAGGATAGAAGAATAGCTGCATATTTTCGTCGTTGTAAAAATAATGGCCTTCCATAACCTTGTCTATCTACACTTTCGGGGACATCTTCCCACTTTAAGTCCAAAATGTATTTTTTAGCATCCCCGTGAATCGGAATATTAGAATACTCTCTTGGTAATTGCGCAACTTTTTTTGCAACACATTCAGTTTCCGAGTTTGTAACAATACAAACATTAAATTTATCGCAAACCCTTCCCAAGAAACCGACAACTTCATCTTTAAAGACAATCCTCATTAGATCATAATTCCTTTTAAAAAATCTATTTTGTAAAATTGTTTCTCTTTCAGATCTATCCATATAAACTCCAGCTTCGTCAAACAATAACTCGGAAATAGTTCTTGCCATTACAAGAGGATCTGCGTAGGCTGGAGCAACAATTCTGCTATCACTTAGCCAACCATAATTTGTCGGATTCTCTTTTATCTTAGCTTGTGCAACTGACCATTTTTTATCAATTTCAGGGGTAGAAAGTCTTAATTCGTTACCAATATCCTTTTTCCATCCCTCTACAGCAGGAATCGCTTCTTTGTCTATATCTGTTAAAGTCCCATCAAAATCTAAAATGACTAATTCTATCCCCATAAATCTTCAGAAATGAATTCATTTATAAAACTAGTGCATCTGGTTATTATCTCAATCTTATAGCATCCAATACATTAGGGGCAACAGTTTCAACTCAGTGTAAGAAAAAGTTAAATTAAAATCGATGAGTTTATAAATTAATTTAGTTTATATCCTTGAATGGAAAACGGAAGAATAGTTATAGACCCAAAGATATGTCATGGAAAGCCGATTATAAAGGGCACTAGGATTATGGTAGCTAATATTCTAAGTCTTATGGCTGGGGGTTACAATATTGAACAGGTTTTGGATTATTATAAGGAATTAAAAAAAGAGGACGTCTTGGCAGCTCTAAAATATGCGATGAATACTGTCCAGGAAGAAATAATCTTAGAATGAAATTAAGGTTTCTTATAGATCAGAATATATCTAGCGAAACTACTATATTTTTACGTGGATTAAATATCATTCTGGAAGATGTAAGGGATGTTGGTTTAAAGGGTAAATCCGATGATGAAATCTATGAATATGCCAGAAAAAATAATTTAATCATAATTACATTTGATCATGAATTTGCTTTTAATTTTATTAATAAGAAAGATCTGATTGGGGTTATAATCCTGCGTATACATCCACAAATACTCGAAACTGTCAATAATACATTAAAGGGATTCTTTGAAAAAATAAAAGAAGAACATATAAAAGGAAATGTTATAGTAATAGAAAAAGGAAGAATCAGAATAAAGAAGGTATAGTTATCTCAATCTAATTGCATCTAATACCTTAGGGGCAACAGTTTCAACTCTATGTAATTTATGTAAAGAAGAAGCCAAATCTAAACATTTGCTTGCTTCTCCATGGTTAACAATTATTTTTTTAGGCTTTGGATCCATATTGTAAACATATTTAATTAATTGGTCTCTGCTAGAATGCCCTGAAAATCCTCTCAAGTTATATATACTGCATTTAACAGGTAATATTGCTTGTTTAGTTCCTTCTTGAAAAGCAATTTCTTTTTCACCATTTAATATTCTCCTTCCTAATGAGCCTTCACCCTGGTAAGAGGTAAATACTAAGGAATTATTTGGATTATCAGCTAATCTTTTAAAATACTCAACTATCGGTCCTCCAACCATCATTCCAGATGTTGCCATTATTATGCATGGGCCAGCTTCATTTATTACTTCAGCCATTTCCTTCTGGCTTCCAACTCTCTTGAATATATCACTCATAAACGGATTTAAATTCTTGTGAAATATGTTTTTTCTAATTTTAATGTTAAAAAAATCAGGATAAGCAGTATGTATCGCAGTTACATCCCATACCATTCCCTGGACATATATTGGAATTTTATCAATTAAACCCTCTCTCATTGCCTTTTCTAATATTACCATAACCTCTTGAGATCTTCCAATACCTAAAACAGGCATCATTATTTTTCCTTTTCTAGATACTGTTGTTTTAATTATGTTATACAATTCATTTTCACTTTCTCTTCTTGTTGGCGTCATATCATCTTTTCCACCATAAGTTCCTTCAATAATTAATGTTTCACATCTGGGGAATCTTGTAACAGCAGCAGACAATAAATTTGAGGTCTCATAATTTAAATCAGCAGTATACAATAAGTTATGCATTCCATTTCCTATATGTAAATGAACCTGAGCAGATCCTAAAGCATGCCCTGCATTATAAAAAGTTAATCTTACATCGGGAGTTATATCACTCACTTCCTCATAATCTAAACATATAGTTCTTTTCACCATCTCTTTGACCTCTGTTGAGCTATACAAAACCTTCTTAGCCTCTTTTTCCATAATCCCAATTAAATCTAAGGCTAATAAAGCAGCTATATCTCTTGTTGGTGCTGTGCAATATATTGGCCCATCATAGCCATATTTAATTAATAACGGCAAAGCAGCAGAATGGTCTAAATGTGGGTGAGAAAGAACAACAGCATCTAAATCATTTATATTAAATTCAGGAGCATCAAAATAAGGATAAGCAGACTCATCAATTGCAGCTGCATTTATACCACAGTCTAATAATATCCTTGACTCATGCGTCTGTAGTAATAAGCAGCTTCTTCCAACCTCTCTTGCACCACCTAAAAAGCTTATTCTTACCCATTCTCTTCCCCTGCTCTTTCTTAATCCCCCATAAATCCTTTCACCGACTTTATGTAAAAACTTCTTTCTAAAATCATTGTTCTCATATAATACCTGCCTTATATTTTCAATTAATTTTGATTTTAATGGCGGCGTTCTTCTGACTAAGGCTACCCAAAAAGTTTGTTTTTTAATTTCTTTTAAAGTATCTCCATTTTTGCCTATTGCTAACCCTGGCTTTTCAGCCTCTATAATAACACTGCTTCTATGATAATCAAAAATAATATTATCAATACCTGCTTCTTTAGGGATTATCTTGTTAATTATCTTTTTAGCATCTTCAGCATCCATTGTAATGCTTGGATCAGGTCTTAACTCAACCCTTTTCTTTATTTTATCAACTATGTCTTTTATCAGTCCATTGTTGTCTAATAAAAAGCTTTTATTCTTAGTATAAAGAATTATATTTGCTCCTTCAAAAGCAGTTTCACTTATATCTTCTTTATTTGGTATGTAGCTTAATATTTCCTTGATTATGTCTACCATTTTCCTCCTAGTTAATCGTTGTAAAACTCAATTAATTTTTTGAAATCCATTTTAATAGAAACTTTAAACCTTTGATATTATTTCCTTTTGGAATACCCTATTGACTCCGTCTTTTGTAACTGTTACAACTTCAATGCCTTCACCTGAAGCAGCATCTCTTTGTAAAGCAGCGGTTACAGCAGTAATAGCTAACTTTACTCCATCCTCAACACTCATATTTTTCTTATACATAGTATCAAGAACACCAAATGCCATAACACTTCCTGAGCCAGATGAAACATAATCATCTATTAAGGTGACAGTTCCATCAGGGAATAAGTCATAAGCATAAAATCCCTCAGAATCTTTCCCGCCTAAAATAAAGTGAGAAACCCCGGGAATTGTGCTGAATTTTCTTATGTTGGTATAAACAAGTCTTCCAATTAAATTGGCAGCTTCTTTAACACTTATCTCCTCTCCCTTTCTCATTTGCTTTAAGCTCAATTCACTTCTTGCAATTCTTATTAATAGCTGAATATCAGATATTGTTCCAGCTATTGTAACTGCTAAATTATCAGTTATCTTATGAATTTTCTCAGCCTTTTTATCAACTATTAAAAATCCAGCAGTAGCTCTTTTATCTGCACCTAATACAATGCCCTCTTTACAAACAATTCCTACAGTTGTAGTTCCTGTTTTTATATAATTACTTGTTTCCATCATAATTCACCAGAATAATACCTCTCCATTTTTTGAATACATTTTCATAGTATGAGTTATTTATAAAGCTTTCTTTTTCAAATTTTTACGCTCTTTCCATTCTCTAATAAATGAACATTCTCTCCTACCTTGTAGCCTTCCTCTTCTGCAAGTTCCCCAAATGCCTTTTGTTTTTCAAATCCAGCATGTGTTGGTATCAAATTTAATGGTTTTAATATAGTGATTAAATCTCTTAAATCCTCTCTTGAACTATGGCCAGAGACGTGGATATTTGAAAATATTCTAACTCTCCTTTCTTTAAGTTTTTCCTCTATTCTTTTTCTGTTTTCAATATTTAATTCAGCAGGTATTACCCTATTTGAAAATATCACTTGATCCATTGGTTTAAATTCAAAATCAAATTGTCCATTTGCAACTCTGCTTAAAACAGAATTAGGCTCTCCCTGCCCACCAGTGCATATAACTAAATATTTTTCTCTTAATCTGTTTAATTTTTTAAAAAATGTGTCTATTTCATTTCTGTATTTTAATACTATTGCGTGTTTTGTAAAATTAACTAACTTTTGTTTTTCAGCAGAAACTATATATTTGTCAAAGCTTCTCCCAACAAAAACAACCTTTCTTCTTAAGTCATGCCCAAAATCAAGTATACTTTGCAGCCTCGCAATATGTGACGCAAATGTTGTTGCAAATATTGCTTTATCAGAATTTTCAGTTCCATGCAAAACTTCCTTTAGCATTTCCCTTGCTACTTTTTCACTAGGTGTTTTTTGGTCTAGATCAGAATATAAGCTTTCAACTATTAAAGCCTTAACACCATTTTTACCCAACTCTTTTAATCTCCTTATATTCGTTACTTTCCCAACAACAGGGTGATTATCAAACTTGAAATCATTTGCATAAATAACAACACCCTCGGGAGTATGTAATGCTAAAATTGCGGTTTGTGGTGTTGAATGTGTTACACCTACTAATTCAACCTTTATATCTTTATTAATTTGAAAACTTGAATTTAAATTTACAGGCTTTAATGGATTTTTCAATTGATACCCATCTTCAACCATCATTCTTCTTATAACGTCTATGGTATAAGGCGATGATATTATTGGTGCATCATATCTGGGGGCTAAAAAAGGAATTGCTCCAATATGGTCTAAATGGCAGTGGCTTGTAAATAAGGCCTTAACAGTTTTAGGATCCAGTATATTATCATTCGGTATAGCTCCCTTTTTGATCATAACATCTCTTGACATCAAGCCCTTTTCTACTACCTCTTCTTCAAAGTTTATAATCTCAGGTAAGAAAAAACCCATATCAAATACAACTGATCCTTTATTAAAACTTAAACCAGTCATATTCTTGCCAACTTCACTATAACCACCCACCGCATGTATTTCCATATCTTAAAAACTTAAAAACACCCTGTTTATATATATTTCTATAGAATTAGGTTATATAAATAAGTATGGCTAAGTTTTTATGAAACCTAACACGTGATATTTATATATACTGAAATTTTAGTTTTATCATGAAAAAAAGAAGAATAAACTGGTGGGGGTTAAGAGGGAATACCAACATATTTTTAAAAAACGGGATTTTAAAGGATATAATCTATCGTGGCACAATAAAAGCAGATTCTTTAAGAAATTTATGTAAATTAATGAAGGCAACTCGTTTTTATTATACTTCAAACACCAGTGGTATTTCAATAAGTAAATTGAAGAGTTTATTGCATTATATAGGGGAAGATTATTGTTTTATTAATAATAAAATAAAAGAGATAAGGAAAGGAAGTAAAATTTCGATTAAAAATCCAAAATTTCCAATTAATCTATTTTCTATTAAACTAGCTAACCTATTAGGGCACATTGTATCGGATGGTTCTTTGTCTTATGATAAATCGAGAAAAAATTTTATTAGAACTCTCTTCTGGAGTGAGGATAAGGAGATTATAAATGAGTTCATTAAAGATGTGAATGGTGTTTTTGGTAAATCTCATTTCTATTCTTTTAAAGTGAGGGGAGCAAAAGGAATAAGGTACGGTTCAAATATCATAGGTAAAACATTGCAATTAGCTGGTGCTCCTGTTGGAAGGAAATGTAAATTGAATACTGGCATTCCTTGGGTTATAAAATATGGTTCAAAAAAAATGAAAAGATTCTATTTGTCAGCTATTTTTGATGATGAAGGCTCTATTTGGGCAGGACGTTTTCCCTATTTAATATTATCGAGAAATGTACACACTCAATTTGATAATGAAGAAGAATTATTGCTAGAAGATATGATATTTCCCCTAATGAAAATAAAAAGATTTCCTAGTGGTCACGAAACTATGAATATTTCCCTATCCAAATTAAAATCACAGCTAAAAAAAGAAGGCTTTAGTTATTTATTAAAGCAAATATATAGTGCGAAACCGAAACTTTTATTGGATGAAGCTAAACTAATGAAAGATTGTTTTGGGCTCATCCCAAAACTTTATGTTAACGGATTTTCTGTAACAACGAACGGTCATTTTAGCGTGTCTACTACTCTAATGCTGCAAAGAAAAACATGCTTAGTAAAGTTTTATAAACATATAGGGTTTAATTTAAAAAGAAAGCAGAACAAGCTGAAAAATGCATTACACAAAAATGGATGGTTAAAAGATGGTATTTAAGATATATAATACTTTAACAAGGAAAATAGAAGTATTTAAACCGTTGGATGGAAAAAAAGTTAGAATGTACACCTGTGGCCCAACAGTTTACAGAAGAGCGCATATAGGGAACATAAGGGCTTATATTTCTGCAGATGTATTAAGAAGAACTTTGGAATATAAGGGATATAAATTACTGCATGTTATGAATATTACTGATGTGGGGCATTTAACTTCTGATGCTGATACAGGTGAGGATAAAATGGAGAAGTCTGCAAGAGAAGAAAGAATGAGCGCTTGGGTTATTTCAAAAAAGTATACCGAACTTTTCTTTGAGGATATAGCAACTCTAAATATTCAAAAACCCCATATAATATGCAAAGCGACAGATCATATATCTGAACAAATAGCCCTAATAAAAATACTAGAAAAAAAAGGATATACCTATAGAACTTCAGATGGAATATACTTTGACACATCTAAGTTTCCAAGATATGGGGATTTAGCAAAATTAGATATTAGTGGACTACAGGCAGGAGCTAGAATAGAAGTAGGAGAAAAAAAGAATAAAACAGATTTTGCACTATGGAAATTCTCAAAATCAGGAGAAAAAAGGGATATGGAATGGATTTCCCCTTGGGGTAAGGGATTTCCTGGTTGGCATATTGAGTGTTCTGCAATGTCCATGAAATATTTAGGAGAAAATTTTGATATCCATACTGGAGGAATAGACCACATCCCAATTCATCACACTAATGAAATTGCACAATCAGAATGTGCTACAGAAAAAGTTCCATTTGTAAAATACTGGATCCATTCCGCCTTCTTAAATGTAGACAATGAAAAAATGTCTAAATCTCTAGGAAATTTTTATACTGTTCATGATTTAATTGAAAAAGGCCATACGCCAAAGGCGATAAGATATTTGTTTATCTCAGTTAATTATAGGCAGCCGATGAATTTTACTTTTGAGTCTTTAACATACGCTAAAAATGCAGTTGACAGGATTAATACTTTTTATAATTCATTGGAAAGAAAATCAAAAAAAGACAGCACTAAAATTCCAGCTTTGATAAATTTGTTATTGGGTAGATTTGAAGAAGCAATGGATAATGACTTGAATATATCAGAAGCCTTAAGTGAAATTTTCATTTTTATAAGAAAAGTAAATAAAATAAATCTAAGTGAAACCAATATTGAAAAAATAAGAGAAGCATTTAAAAAATTAGATTCAATTTTAGGAATTTTGGAAGAGCAGTTTATTACTCCGCCAGGTTACATTGAAAATTTAATAAAAGAAAGGGAAAAAGCAAGAAAAGAAAAAGATTTTAAAAAAGCGGATTTAATAAGATCAACAATAGAAGAAAAAGGCTTTATTTTGGAAGATACAGATAAAGGCGTTAAAGTAAAGAAAAAATAATTTATTTTTAACCCCCGCCAGTCACTAATATTCTACCTAATTCATAAAACTGATTCAGAAAATCATAGGCTGTTCTTGGTTTATAGTTCTCTACACTGGATGAACCTATAGTTAAACCTTGAAATGCCATCCACTTACCACCCATTCTTTCTTCCCTTACCGAACTAACCCCTCTTCTAACTAAACAAGTTTCAGTCTTAGGATAAATAGGTCTTCCAATAATAGTTATATTTACTCCTGCTTTTAACAATTCTTGTTCATCCATCCGGGATAGTTCCTCCAAACAAATAGGTATCCCATTTTGTTTAACACTAAGTTCTTTAGGGTGGTCTTTTAAAAGATCTCTTAAAGTTAGATAAGGTGTTACATCAATAGGTTTATCCTTAACAAAAAGACTCGCTATTAATTGATAAGCTTGTTTGAATAGACTCATAGATAAGTTTTGTGGGCTTAGTCTATTTAAACATTCTTAAACACTATCATGTATTTTACATCACAACAATCAAATTTTCTTACAGAATAAACTTAAATACCAGAAATAATTATAAATCCTTAAAAGAAGGTTAAATTATGGATACAGAAACAAGATTAAAACTAATAGAATCTGTCGGAGAGGAGATTTTAACAAAAGAAGAATTAAAAAATTTAGTAGAAACGAAACAAAACATAATAGCTTATGATGGTTTTGAGCCTTCTGGTTTTGCTCATGTTCCTTTTGCTGTTTTCAGGGCTATAAATCTTGAAAAAATGCAAAAAGCTGGTGTTAAATTCAAAATATGGTTGGCTGATTATTTTGCTTTTATTAATAACAAATGGTCTGGAGATTTAGAAACCATAAAAAAATGCTCAGAATATTTCGTAGAAGTGTGGAAAGCAGCAGGAGTGGAAAATGTTCAATATTTATATGCTTCAAAAGAAATGGATAATATTGAATACTGGGACAAAGTTTTAAGAGTTGCAAAGAATATTACCTTAAAAAGAGCCTTAAGAGCAACAACAATTATGGGAAGAAAAGAAACAGAAATCCAGGCAGTTGCCCAGTTATTTTACCCTCCGATGCAAACTTCTGATATTTTTTATTTAGATGTAGACATTTGCCAGTTAGGCTTGGATCAAAGAAGGGCTAATGTCCTTGCAAGAGAAGTATCTGAAAAGTTAAAATGGAAAAAGCCAGTTGCAGTTCATCACCATATGTTAATGGGGTTGAAAGGTCCATCAGAAGCATCAGGCTATGATGAAGAATCACACTTTGATAAACAGATAGCATCAAAAATGTCAAAATCAAAACCCGATTCATGTATTTTTATCCACGATTCAACAGAAGAGATAAAAAGAAAAATAAACTCAGCTTATTGCCCTGAAAAAGACATTGCAAATAATCCTCTAATGGACTATTCCAAGCATTTATTTTTTGAAAAATTTAAGGAGTTTAAAATAGAAAGGGAAAGTAAATTTGGCGGAGATATAAGTTTTGGAAACTATGAAGACTTAGCAGGAGCTTATCTGAATGGCTCTTTGCATCCATTAGATTTTAAAAATGCAGTCTCAATCTACATGGACAAATTAATATCACCAATAAGAAAGCATTTTGAAAAAGACCCAAAAGCAAGTAAGCTATATGAATTTCTAAAAAGTAAGACAATTACAAGATAAAATCACCATTGAGTATAGTATACCCAAGCACTTGGTTCTGGAACTATTAATGTGTCACTATCCAGCTTAATATTTGATTTATTAAGTATAGCATCTTTATATTCTATCGCCCACAAAATATATCTTTTAAGTTGTTTTGCGGCATTTTCTTCAATTTCAACACCATCTTTACTTTTAACCTTCAGTTTAACTAGATGCTCTAAGAAAACCGCAGCTTCTTTCTCTTTGAATCTTCTTAAAAAACTGCCAACCGTAATTCTAACTTTTCTTTCTTTCATCACCATCAAATAGCTCGCCAATAAAGAGTCTAACTCGCTTTTATGATCTGTCCATATTTGTAATCTTTTTCCACTACCTATAGATCTTCTTGCATCATCAAATTTATTATAAGAAAAATCTAAAACCTCTCCAGGAAGTAAATCACATAACAAAGAAACTAAATCATATTTCTCAACAGGTCTGTATCTCTGTTCCATTATAAAATTAAATATTAAACTCTTTTTAAAATTATCTTTTAAAATAATAATAGTAATATTTTATTCAACAAAAATAGCAGGCCTTCCAGGCTTTGCTTTTGAAGATTTATTTTGAGGGTCATATTTTTTCTTATCATTAACAGCGTAAACTTTTATAATTTTATTAACTCTTAACCTTAATTTTTCTTCATTGAAATTATTTATTTCATTTGGAAGTGTATAGATGTAAACCTTCTCAGCCTCTTTTCCAGTCTTCTCTTTAACAAGATTTAATATGTTTACAATATCTGAAGTGGTTTTATCGACCATCTCATCAATCTCTTCAAATCTTTTGTCAATTTTCTTTTCATCAAATTTAGGCCATTTTTCTAGGCTAATAAAATTCTTATTCCCTAATTGTTCCCATAATTCCTCAGTTATATGCGGGCAGAATGGGTGCAGCAATTTAACAAATTTACCAAAATCTTCTTTGCTAATCTCTTTTTCAAATTCTTCAAACAATTCTCTTATCTTTATTACAGCAGAATTATACTTAAAATCATCAATCTTAGTTGTAACCTCTTCAATGGTTTTGTTTAACTTACTCTCAACTCTTGCGCTTGTTTTTCCAAATTTAACATCTGAAATATACTCCAAGATCTTTTTAATAAACTTTAAGCTTCCTTCCACGCCGGTTGAAGTCCAAGCAAAGTCTTTGTCCGGTGAAACAAGAGATACCAAAAACAATCTTAATGAATCAGCACTATATTTATTAGATATTACAATAGGGTCAACAACATTTCCCATTGATTTAGACATCACATGGCCATCTTCACCATGAATCATGCCTTGGTTAAATAGCTTAGTAAATGGTTCATTAAAATTTAGATAGCCTAAATCTCTCAATGCCTTAGTAAAAAATCTTGCATATATTAAATGCATACAGGCATGCTCTGCCCCGCCGATATATTGATCAACAGGCATCCAGTATTTTGCCTTATTCTTATCAAATGGCATTTTATCATTTTTATTATCGCAAAATCTTAAGAAATACCAGCTGCTGTCAAAAAAAGTGTCCATAGTATCTGTTTCTCTCTTTGCTTTTCCTTTACACTTGGGGCAAAGAGTGTTAACAAATTCTTTATTGGTTCCAAGAGGGTTTCCTTCACCAAATTTTACATCTTCAGGCAGTTTAATTGGCAAATCCTTCTCAGGCACAATTCCACATTTATCGCAATAAACAATTGGTATCGGCGTTCCCCAGTATCTCTGCCTTGAAACAAGCCAATCTCTTAATTTATACTGAATCGTTTTCTTTCCAATATTTTTAGACTCTAGTGCTTTAGTAATATGCTCTTTCGCTTCCTCATTAAATAAATCATTAAAAGCACCGGAATTAATTAATTTGCCAGCGCCATCATAAGCCTCTTTTATTGATTTTTTATTTAAAATTTTCCCTTCAGGGTTTACTACAACCTTTATTGGTAGTTTATACTTCTTAGCAAAATCAAAATCTCTTTGATCATGAGCAGGAACAGCCATTACCATTCCAGAGCCATATTCAGCTACAACAAAATTCCCTGCATAAACAGGAATCTTCTCTTGAGTTAATGGGTGTATTGCATAGCTTCCTGTAAAAACACCTTCCTTATCCATTTCACCCAAAACCTTCTCGCTAGCGGATTTTAATTTTTTTAAAAAGCTTTCAACCTCTTTCTTCTGTGATTTAGTAACTAATTCCGTTAATCTATGGTGCAAAGCAGAAACAACCATAAAGGTTACACCAAATAAGGTATCTGGTCTTGTTGTAAAGATTCTCCAGTTTTCAGTTGGCTTAATAAAACTTATATCTTTCGGCTGAACAATCTCCCCAAAAAAATCTAACCTTTCTTTGTTTTTCTCAACAATACCTAAGCTCAGATAAGAGTTATCTTTTGACTTATAGTCCCAAAAACTCTCTTTTTCACCTTTCCTAAAAATAGATTCTCCTTGAACCTCTTCTGCAACAGCTTCAGCATTATACAAAAATTCAAATTCTTTACTCTTATAATTAACCTTACCTCCTTTTATTTTAAGCCCGCTTTTAACTTCCTTGACTAAAATAAAATAATTGTTATTTGAATCATCAGCCAACACATAACCCTCATCTAAAAAAAGCTTCGTATAATAACTTCCATCACTTAATCTAAACTTAACTATTTCCTTAATTCCTAATTCCTTACCTTTTATATTTATCTTAAAATTAATGATAAGTGTTTCTCTAAAACCTTGCACATTAGCTATTGGCACATCTCCACCATTGATTTTAAAAACGATTTCTGTTCCAAAGCTTTTTCCTATCCAATTCTCCTGCATTATTTTTATTCTGTTTGGCCATTCTAATTTTTGTATATCCTTTAATAACTCTTCAGAATATTTTGTAATCTTAATAAACCACTGTTCTAATTGTTTTTGTTCAACATCAGTTTCCTTATGTCTCCAGCATTTTCCGTTGTGAACCTGCTCGTTAGCCAGAACACTATTACAGCTTGGGCACCAATTTACAGTAGATTTTTTTCTATATATTAATCCCTTCTTCATAAACTCTAAAAAGAAATATTGATTCCATTTATAATATTCTGGATCTGATGTTTTTAAGACTCTATCCCAATCATAACTTAAACCAAGTTCTTTTTGTTGTTGTATAAAATTATTAATAGCTTTTTCTGTAAACTTCTTTGGGTGAGATTTAAATTTTATAGCTGCATTTTCAGCCGGCAAGCCAAAAGAATCATAACCCATTGGATAAAGAACATTAAATCCAATCATTCGTTTGAACCTGGAATAAATGTCGCCTATTGTATAATTGAAGGCATGCCCCATATGAAGGCCTTCGCCAGATGGATAAGGAAACATTTCTAAGCAATAAAACTTTTTTTTATTTGAATCCTCTTTAACATTAAACGCTTTTTTTTCTTCCCATTTCTTTTGCCATTTCTGTTCTATTTTTTTAAAATCAATTTCTCTTTCTACCATGAATTTAATCTTAAAACTATAAATTTAAAGGTTTCTATGCGAGTTAACAACTGTAAAATCAATTCCAGAAAAGCTTTATAAACAGCCAAATCATTAAAATTTTCATGAATAAGCCAACAATTAATAAAAATGTGACATTTACCTTAGTTGGCACAATGTTTCTTTTAAGGTCTCATAAACCTTACTGGCATAACTAAAAGTTCAGCGCCGGTTTTAAGTTCAAACATTCCTTAACCTTCAATTGAACTCTATTATTTTCACTGAACTTTCATCAAACCTAAGCCAAACCACTAAAAATGCAAACTCAAATCTTAGCGGAACAATGCACTCTGACTTTGAAGCAATTAGTATTAGAGCAATTGAATCCAAAGCAGAGAATTATCTTAGAGAAAGTAAGGCAGTTTGAAGGCATTCAAGTCTCAAGTTTGGTATTAACACTCAAAGATGAGCTTCAATGCACTGACTCAGCTATTTGGAAGACTATCAGAAGTTTAAGGGATATGAACCTACTTTCAGAATCAAATAAAATATCATTAACAGAAATAGGAAACTTTCTGTTGGAGGGACAAAATGTTAGCATTATCGAATCCAGGAATTAATGTAGCAGAATCATTACAAGCTAGATTAACAGAAAAATCTGTCGATATTGAAATTAAACCTAGTGAGCTTGTTGAAGTAAAAGTTAATAGTTTTAATCCCTATAGGAAGATAGTTAATAGTATTTTGACTGGTGAAATAAAAGGATCAGATAGTTTAATTAGTAGACTAACAGAAGTAAATCCTTCTTTAACACCTGAGCAAATATACTTAACTTCAATATTAGTCTTAGAGTTAGCAAGGAAAGAAATAGTTGATAAAGTCTACAAAGAGTTTACAAATGGAATCGCAAATAGCAAACCTGTAAATGATCTAGTTGAATCATTAAAATCCGCTGCAGATTACTTAGACGAAAATCAACTACTATCTCTAAGAGGTATTTTGGGTAATGAAATTGATGGTTATGTAAATAGAAGACTTCTAGGGGACCAAAGGTATATTTAACGCAGTAAATCTATTTCACAACATTTATTAATTCATTTTCTTTTTTGTTTTTATGAAAAAACATGAATTACCAAAATTACCTTATCCTTACAATGCATTAGAGCCATTTATAGATACAAAAACAATGGAAATTCATCATACAAAGCATCACCAAACTTATGTTGATAAATTAAATTTAGCATTAGAAAAACATCCAGAATTATTTGATAAAGATTTAAAAGAACTAATAAGAAATATTAATTCAGTTCCAGAAGATATTAAAACAGCTGTTAAAAATCACGGCGGTGGTCATTTAAACCATTCTTTGTATTGGCAGATTATGACTCCAAATAAATCAGAAAGAGAATTTAAAGGTAAAATCACTGAAAAAATAATTAAAACTTTTGGAACCTTTGAAGAATTTAAAAAGAAATTAACAGAAGCAGCATTAGGTTTGTTTGGATCAGGCTGGGCATGGTTAGTTTTAAATAATAATAATCTAGAGATTATCACAACCCCAAATCAAGATTCACCTTTAATGCAAAATAAAACACCAATCTTAGGCATTGATGTCTGGGAACATGCTTACTACATTTTAAGACAAAACCGAAGGAATGAATATATAGAAGCCTTCTTTAATATTATAAATTGGAAAAAAATAAATGAATTATTTGAAGAAAATTAATTTAATATTATCAACTAAATACCTAGCTTTTGTTTTCATTTTAGCATCAATAATGTAAAAAGGACATATATAAGCACTACTGCAATAATGCTCCATATTACAATTTCTGTGTTTAATGACATAATTCTTTTTTTAGGTTTCATCTTTTTCCTCTCTGTTTTTTGATATGACCTTGTAAGTATTCCTCAAAACTATTAGTGCTACCACTATATAAATTATTACTATGAAATGCCCATCAAAAATTGTAAGCTTTTTTATACCAGCAATATAATAAATAATAGCAACACCTATGCCCACAAATGTAGAATAAGAACTTAAAACATTTGAAAATATTAAGATTTCGTCTTTTCCAATAATATCTAAAATACTTCCCATGAATTAACTAAGTTGAACTGTTTAATATAATCTCTTGAAGAAAAATAGTAAAAACTAATAAAAATTCTGAAAACTTTTCAAAAAACTTAGTGAAGTTGCACGAAATCAAGGGGTAGTTTTTGTTAATCTTTACAAGAAAACTATTAATAATTACAGTCAATTTTCAACAATTAAGCATACAACTACAATATATTAAAGATTTAGCTGTAAAAACATAATAATTTCGCTTAGATTTTCAAGAACAATAAAACTTATAAATACATTAAAAACAAAAAGTCTATGATAGAATACTTATTCATAGCACCAATATTGGCATTTTTAGTTGTAATTGTTCTAAGTGTTTTAATCTCAAGATCAGATCCTGGAAATCAAAAAATGCAGGATATTTCAAAAGCAGTAAGAGAAGGTGCAATGGCTTTCTTAAAAGCAGAATATAAAATCCTAGCAATCTTTATAATAATAATAGCAATTATACTATACTTCGCTTTAAACTATCAAACATCAATATCCTTTATTTTTGGCGCTGTATGTTCTATCTTAGCCGGCTTCATTGGAATGTTAACAGCTACAAAATCAAACGTCAGAACAACACAAGCAGCTACAAAATCATTAGGAAGTGCTTTAAAAATTGCATTTTTCTCAGGCTCTGTTATGGGCTTTGCAGTTGTTGGCTTAGGATTGTTAGGTGTTTTAGTTACATACATTTTATTCAAGGATCCTAATTACATTTTTGGATTTTCATTTGGTGCATCTTCAGTTGCTCTGTTCGCAAGAGTTGGTGGTGGAATTTACACAAAAGCAGCAGATGTTGGTGCAGATTTAGTTGGTAAGGTAGAAAAAGGAATTCCAGAAGATGACCCAAGAAACCCCGCAGTTATAGCTGATAATGTAGGAGATAATGTTGGAGATGTTGCAGGAATGGGTGCTGATTTATTTGAAAGCTATGTTGGTGCAATAATTGCTTCAATGGCATTAGGCCTAGCAGTTTTAGGCAATAAAGGTTTAATTTATCCATTAATCTTAGCAGCCTTAGGTATATTGGCTTCTGTAATTGGGGTATTTTTTATAAAAGGTGGAGAAAAAAGCCCAACAAATGCATTATTAAAAACTTTAATAGTCTCAGGAATAATATTTATAATTTTATCAGGAATCTCAACTTATTATATATTTAATAATTTAACATTATTTTATGCTGTTGTCATAGGTTTAATATCAGGAATTTTAATTGGTTTTATTACCCAACATTATACCTCAGAAGAAAGAAAACACGCAAGATCAATAGCAGATGCATCTTTAACAGGTGCAGCAACAAATATTATTCAAGGATTAGCAGTAGGCAAGAAAAGCACTGTATTGCCAACAATAGTTATAGCTTCTGTTATTTATTTAGCTTATAACTTATCAGGCTTTTATGGAATTGCATTAGCTGGTGTTGGTATGTTGGCTACCTTAGGAATTTCATTAGCAGTAGATGCTTATGGTCCTGTAGCAGATAATGCTGGTGGCATAGCAGAAATGTCAGGATTGCCAAAAGAAGTAAGGGCTAGAACTGATAAATTAGACGCAGCAGGAAATACAACAGCTGCAATAGGAAAAGGATTTGCAATTGGAAGTGCAGCAATGACAGCCTTAGCCTTATTTTCAAGTTATGCTTTAGCTGCTAAACTATCTGTTATAGATGTTTTAAATCCAAAAACATTCGCAGGCTTATTAATAGGTGCAATGCTTCCTTATCTATTCTCAGCATTAGCATTTGAAGCAGTTGGAAAAGCAGCAAAGAAAATGGTTGAAGAAGTTAGAAGGCAGTTTAAATCAATTCCTGGCTTAATGAAGGGAACAGCAAAGCCAGATTATGCTAAATGTGTAGAAATCTCAACAAAAGGAGCTTTAAAACAAATGATAGCCCCTGGTTTAATTGGTTTATTATCCCCCATTGTTATTGGTATAATATTAGGTGTTGAAGGTCTAGGTGGATTATTAGTTGGTTCTTTAGCTAGTGGTGTTATTTTAGCCATGAAGCAGGCAAACTCAGGCGGTGCATGGGACAATGCTAAGAAATATATTGAATCAGGTGCTCACGGCGGTAAAGGAAGTGAAGCACATAAAGCAGCAGTTATTGGCGATACAGTAGGTGATCCAAATAAAGATACCTCTGGACCGAGCTTGAATATATTAATAAAAATGGTAGCCATAGTTTCTTTATTGATTGCACCTTTATTGATTTAGAATTTTTTTAACTTAATGTTTATATCAGATTTTCCTCAATTATTTTCTGCTCTTCTTTGGTTATTCCATAAATCTTGTAAACTTCTTGGTCAATTTCATCATCAAATTTTTGGATTTCTTTTTCTAGTCTTGCTTTTTCGTCAGTTTGTTTGTCTTTTATTTCATTGAGGCGTTTGTTGAGAGAAAGTAGATGCGACGAATTTTTAGTAATCTGCGGTAACAATTTTTGATCAATTTTAATCGGTATTTTCTCAATTTCGAATGTTCTAAGTTCTATGAAGCCGCCCCTCATAGCTGTAGCACCATATTTTCGCCGAGTATAAAAGCCAATCAGTTTAGAGTTTAGAATTGCTAAAAGATATTCTAATGGAACATTTTTCTTTGAGTGAATTACATAAACAGTATTCACTGGCACATAATCATTATTTGTAAGGATGGTTGCGGTTGGAGTGAAACAAACCTTTTTCATTAGTATTGCAGGAGTCTCTATTAGCCATTCTTTCTTCTTTGCGATTTTCTTAGAAGATAAAAGTAATCTATAAGATTCAATCTCCCTGTTTGTTATAGCAATAGCGTCTCCTTCTCCTACGTTTTTGGTAGTTGGTTTTGCTCTGAATATATTAATTATTTTTTCTCCTACTAATTTAGATAAAACTGACATTTCAGCATCAGAAACATTAAATAAAAATGGCTCCTCTGCTTTTAGACCACTTTGTTCGATTTTGAAAGGCTTTTTCTCCTCCAAATCCTTAGAAGAAGGCAAGTAAACATCTATTTTGTTGCTCTTTTTTGAGAGTTTTTGCAAAATAACAATATAGGGATATGTGGATGCCTCGGAGAATACCCCTAATTGAGATACGTCAACTATCTTAGCAATTCTATAATTTAGAAGTAATTTTCTTAGTGGGATGCCATATTTGGTAACTGCAAATTTATTTGGCGCAATGAAACCTAAATATCCGCCAGACTTCAATAGTTTTAATCCTAATTCATAGAATAAAACATAAATATCATATTGCTGATATGCAGTTGAATAATTTTTTTCAAAGAAAGATTTTTCATTTTCCGGTAAATTTCTATTATTAACATAAGGCGGATTCCCAATAACAACATCAAAACCGCCATTCTTCATGACATCTTTAAATTGCTCTTCCCATTTGAAAGCTCTATCGCCTGCAACAGCGGGATCATCAATCAATGAATTTCCAACATTGATATTCTCTTGCAAAGTTGGCAGTCTATGTTTTTTCTCAGCAGTCTTTAACAATAAATTTAATTGAGCAATTTCAACAGCTTTTGGATCTAAATCAACACCAAAAATATTTTCTTTTAGAATTTCAACCTTTCTTCCATAGCTTGCAGAAGCCCCAGTTAAATCCAATTTCGTTTGAGCTATCTCCCCATTTTTCTTTTTGTCTAAAGTAATTAAATAATCAAAAGCTTTTATTAAGAAACTTCCAGAGCCACAGGCAGGGTCTAAGACTTTAATGTTTTTCAAGTCAAATTTCTTATCTTTAGCTATCTCTCCAATTGTATTTTTAACAATATAATCCACAACATAAGTAGGGGTATAGTAAATTCCTTGTTCTTTTCTATGCACTTTTCCTTCTTTCAAACTTGCTCTTTTGGCAGTTTTCTTTAAGATATGACCTAAATACTGCTCATAGATATTTCCAAGAACATCTGCATCAATAGCTGAAAAATCATAATGGACTGTATTATCGGCTGTTTTAAACAAACCATAAATTATCTTTTCTAGAACATCGTCATCTATAGTTAACTCTTCACAAAACTGAGGCTTAAATAATTTGCTATTATAGACCTCATCAATTTTTCTAAAGACTTCGTTTAGTTTTTTTGAGATTCTTTTATTCATATTCTCCCGTATCAATGACTGTAAGATTGGAGCTTCTAATTGTTTATCCTCAAGAGTTCTAATGAATATTAGCCTATCAATAATTCTCTGGACAGATTCTTCTAGATCTTCTTCAGTTAGATTTTTTAAAGAATTATTTTTAAGAATATTTTTAGTTAATAATTCTCTAAATCTTGTTAAGTCACTAAGAAGCTGTTTATCTACGGGAATCTTCTTTGCTTTTTTACCCCACTTCTCAGCTTCTTTATCTATTAATCCAAGTTCTAAACTTTCTCTTGATAATAACCACAATTGTTCAAAATTATCCAAAAATTGATTACAATTTATTGAAAAGAATTGATTTTGCAAATAATTAACAGATTTCCATTCAGCATTAAAAACTTTTATTCCTTCAAAGTCGGTTAGAATTGCCCATGTTGCACCTTTGTGCCATGCATAATTTATTGATTTTTCAGCAAATTCTTTTCTGCTTAAGTCTTCTTTTAATGCCTTAGCTTCAAGAAACAATTTTGGAATTCCTTCTATTCTAAAACAGTAGTCTACTCTCCCATTGGATATTTTATCTTCTCTAGTAACCTCTTCTTCATGCGTTTTATTTCTGATATCCCAACCCAATGCCTCAAAAAGTGGCTCGATAAATTCCGCTTTTGTATCTTCTTCTTTGTATCTTTTAATAGAGCCAGATTCAACTATTCTGTTATATTTATCTATTAGCTTTTCTATTTCTTCTTTACCTTGCTCTTTTGTTATCATTTCTTTGCCTCTTCTTCAATAAAAAAGATAGCAAAAAGATACTTATAACCTTTTCTACCAATAGATCCTCCCATACAAAAATTTTCAGAAACACTTATAAATCTACATATAATAAGCTTCTAAAAAGAGGTAAAAATGGCTAAGGTTAATCTAATAAAAACACTTAATCCACATCAATTAGCATATGTAAATTTAAATCTAAATAATCCTAAAAACGGAGAATATCTTCTCACAGTTTTTCATCTTATCTCAGGCAGTAATTTAAATCTTCTTCAGGCAGCAGCAGAAGTAGCAGCAGAATCTTCCACAGGAACAAATTTTAAAGTTAACACAGAAACGCCATTTTCAAGAGAAATGAATGCCTTAGTTTATCAATTAGATATAAAAAGAAATCTAGTTTGGATAGCATACCCATGGAGAATTTTTGATACAGGTGGAAATGTCCAGAATATATTAACATTTCTTGTAGGTAATGTATTAGGAATGAAAGAAGTTTCAGCATTAAAATTACTTGATATTTGGTTTCCTTCAGAAATGTTAGAGCATTATGACGGCCCTAATTATACCTTAGATAACATGAGAAAATACTTAAATATTTATAAAAGGCCAATCTTGGGAACAATAATAAAACCAAAAATAGGATTAACAGCAGCAGAATACGCAGAAGTTTGTTATGACTTTTGGAGCGGCGGTGGGGATTTTGTAAAAAATGATGAACCCCAAGCAGATCAGGATTTTTGCCAGTATAAATTAATGGTTAAATATGTTAAAGAAGCAATGGACAAAGCAGTTAAAATAACAAAGAAAAAGAAGATTCATTCCTTTAATGTATCTGCAGCTGATTTTGATACTATGATAAAAAGATGCGAAACAATTAGAGCTGCAGGCTTTGAGCTTGGAAGCTATGCCTTTTTGATTGATGGAATTACCGCAGGATGGATGGCTGTCCAGACACTTAGAAGAAAATATCCTGATGTTTTCATTCACTTCCATAGGGCAGGTCATGGCGCATTTACTCGCCCAGAAAATCCAATAGGTTTTTCAGTCTTAGTTCTCTCTAAATTTGCAAGACTAGCCGGTGCTTCAGGAGTTCATACAGGCACAGCAGGTGTAGGCAAGATGAAAGGCTCGCCAGAAGAAGATATTGTTGCAGCTCACAATATTTTACATTTTAAAGACAAAGGTCATTTTTTTGAGCAAAACTGGTCTACTATCTCGGAAAAAGATAAAGATATTATGAATCTTGTCAACAAAGATATAGCACATCACTTAATCTTAGAAGAAGATTCCTGGAGAGGCATGAAAAAATGCTGTCCAATTATTTCAGGCGGCTTAAATCCTACATTGCTAAAACCCTTTATAGATCTCATGGGTAATGTTGATTTTATAACTACCATGGGTGCAGGCTGTCACGCTCATCCAAAAGGAACAAAAGCAGGAGCTCAAGCATTAGTTCAAGCTTGCGAAGCATACATTAAAAAAATTCCTATTGAAAAATATGCAAAAACACATAAAGAATTAGATGAAGCTATAAAGTTTTTTTCTAAAAAGCCAAAAGATGTAAGGCAATCTGAGAGCTCTGAAAGGAATTAACTTTTTAATATTGTCTAAAAAACATTAGATACATCATAAAATAAATTCCTAAAGCTACTAATATGAGCCCAATTCTCACCCTCCACTTTAAATATACCTTTCTATTTTCTTCTTTCATTTCAGTTTTCTCCTTTGTTTATTACTGGAACAATAGCCCATAATAACAACAGTGCTAGTAATATATAAAATATCGCTATTCCATGTGCTATCAAAATTGAAATTCCTTTAATAGTTGCTATGTAGTATATTATAGCACTTAAAACCCCTATAAAACTAGAATAAGCAATTACAACATTAGATATTGCAGCAACATTTTCTTTTCCATTTGATTCTATAAGGTTCATAATGTTGTTAAGATGAACTGTTTAATATAATCTCTTAAAGAAAAACCGTAAATTCTAACAAAAATTATGAAAACTTTTCAAAAAAATTAGTAAAGTTGCACGAAATCAAGGGGTGGTTTTTGTTAATCTTTCTAAAAAACATGTAAATATTACTACACAATTTTTAATAGATCAACAAATAGAAGCATTTAAACGAGTTTTAGAAAAAAATTCATAAAGTTTAAAAACTACTATAAATTAATAAGTTAAAATGGAAAACAACACTTTAATAGCTTTAATGGGCTTTGTTATTTTATTGGTAGTTATAGTTCCCCAATATATTAGTAAAAATTCAGAAAATACGATTACAGTCCAGGGCGAATATGAAGATTCTTATTATCCAGATGTTGCTGAATTTACAATCTCAATAGAAACATTTGCAAAGGAAGCAAAAGACGCAGAATCACAAAATAAAGAAATTTCAAACTCAGTTATTAATGCTTTAAAAGATTCAAAAATTAAAAATAATGATATTGAAACAACATCTTTTAATCTAAATAAAAAAGAAGAATGTGGCGAAATAACAACAAAAGAATCTCAAGTTGCTGTTAATGAAATTACCCCCACAAATGGAGAATTCAGAAGATATACTTGTAGGCAAATTGGTTTTACACAAACACATATGCTTAAAGTTACTGTCTATGACATTGAAAATATTGGAAAATACGTTGACATCGCTGTAAGTGCAGGTGCAACTAATGTTCAAAATGTTAATTTCAGATTATCAGAATCAAAAGAAGCTGAATTAAAATCTAAATCACTTGAATTAGCATCAAAGAATGCAAGAATAAAAGCAGAAGCAGTTGCTAAAGGCTTAAAATCAAAAATTAAAGGTGTTAAATCAGTTTCAGAGGTCTCTTATTCCTATGGTCCAGTTTATTATGCCGAAGCAGCAATGTTAAAATCTTCAGATACAAGAATCCAGCCTAAAATGGATAAAGTTAGTGCAAGAGTAAACGTTGTTTTTACCATAGGTTAAACTTAAATATAATTGACTCTAATCTATTTTATGGTAACTAAAGAAAAAATTATTGAAGTATTAAAAAAATGCTATGATCCAGAGGTTCATGTAGATGTTTACACAATGGGTCTAATTTACGAGATTAAGCCTGATTTTCCAAATAAAAATGAAATCTACATTAAAATGACATTAACAACACCTACTTGCCCTTATGGCCCTCAGTTATTGCAAGAAATAAAAACAAGATTAAAGGAAATTAAAACCATTAAAGATGTAAATCTAGAAGTAGTTTTTCAACCACCTTGGCAGCCATCCAAAGAATTAAGAGCTATTTTAGGTGTAGGCTAAATTGTCTATTTTGTATAACTAAATAATCTCACCAATCTTTCATTGTTTAATAAGGCACTGTCAACATAAATATCTGTTTCAGGTAACGTATCTGCACCAGGCAATAAACAAGATCTATCTAACGGATTAGTCTCACATATAATACACTTTGTCTCAAATCCAGGAGCATTAGCAGTGTATAACAAATTGTCTATTAGATCATCACATTCAATACTTGAACTAATCTGGCCACAGTATTCACATTTGATACGATTGCATTTATCTATGGCTAATGGTGCGTTCAATATGCAATTTCTATGTTTCTCACTGTATACAACAGTATTTAAGAAATAATTATGTGATGACTTAATAATATCTGGCGTTTCTTTTTCAGGGACTTCTCTCGGTATTATGAACAATAAAAGTGCTAGCAAGGCAATTACCGAAATCAAAGCCTCCAATGTCCTCAAATATCCTTTGTTATTTACCATGTCTCAAAATAAAATACAACTGGTTTCACATCTCCTAATTCATTTACATAAAATCGTTTAAACTCTTTTATAAACACATCTGCATTATCAGGAACTGTTGGTGGCATTTGTTCAGCGTTAGTAAAAACACTTGGGTCAAATATAGATTCTTTGCTTCCAAATGTCCCAGTTCCATCACTATATTCTTGATACCAAATATTGAAATTAAAATTATCTGAAAATTTCAAATTTTCTGTTTTTAATGTGCTATATCCCAGAAAGTTTCCATCTTTATAATCCTTAAAAGAAGATGACTCTTTTGGGCTGTTACCATCAGGACTTAAAAATGGCTTCTCTTTTATTCCCTTTATCTCTTCTTCTATCCCTAAAGAAGCCTTACAGGCATTTTCATCATCAACATTACAAGTTATCTCAAACTCAGGAGATTTTTTCGTATTTAAAGGAGCAACTGAAAACTTTAAAGGTATATCATTGCAATCTAAAGGAATACACCCCAATATCATCTTTATTTTGTTAAGGTCATTTGTAAATTCTAATCCCACTTTTCCATCTGCATCAAAATTACCTTTCGGATTATCTCCTTCGTCAAATGTCTGTAGTTTAGTTGAGCTCACAGGCTCTACCTTAGTAAACCTATAATCGCTGTTAGTTGGAATTTCAAAAACAAGTCTTACACTTTGAGTAGAAGCTCCCACATCAATGCTATTTTTTAAATTAACAACTATCAGAGGTATTTTAACAACAGTCCACTCTAATGGTTTAAGAAAATTTTTCTCAAAACTATCGAATAATATAGAAGGATCAAATTGTGTTTTTAGTAATCCAGGCAGTATGAATATTATTAAAAAACTCACATAAATAATAAAAATTCCCATGCTTATTGCCCAGTCTACATGTGTTATCCCTTTTTTATTTAACCTTAACAAATTAAATCCCGCCTTTTACAGTGGTTATTATCAAAACAGATAAGATTGTGATTATTAATGCATGAAACAAACCTGTTTTTAAGCTTCCTTCTGAAAACTTGCCAATCATAAAACCAGTAAATATTCCTTGCACAATTACTAAAAAGAAAAATGGCCTATCTAAACTCACAGACCCAGTGCCGCCACTCATTAATCCCCCAACATTAAACCCCGCAGTTCTAAATTGCTGTCCCAAACTAGAGATTTGTGTAAATAATTTTATCTGTAATATGAGCATTATTGAAATAAATATAAAAAACACTATATATCCCTGGACTATTTGTGAAAAAGCTGTTGATTTTCTCTCAGCCTTCATTTTTTTTATTACCTGCACAGACTCGCTCACAGACTGTAAAACAGAGCCTATATCTCCCCCAGATTCCTCAGCTTCAATTATTATGCTCATTGATCTTGAGATTATTTTATTTCCAGTATCTCCTGCAAATGTTTTCAAAGCCTCATTTATTGGAATCCCCCATTCAATTTGATATGCTAATTTCCTGATGTAAGGGCTTAAAGACTTATAATCAGCATTTCCTACATTTAATATTGCCCTTGGTATTGGTATCCCGCTGTTGATAGAAGCAACCAGATTTCTGTTAAACTCCAAAAACTGGTCTTCCATTTCTTTCTGCCTGCCAAACTCCTTAAATAAGTCAATAAAAAACTGTAAAAATCCAATAACAAACCCAATAACCCCTATGGGTATAACATATCTTTTCATGCTTTCTACATTTGAGTATAAATAAAAATCAAAAACTAATATTAATATCCCTACTAAAATTCCTGCAAAATATTTTCTTTGAAACTTAACTCTCATTTCCTTCCCCTTACGCTCTTAAAAGCCTTGTCTACATCTTCCTTCTTCCAGCCTTTTTCACTTAATGCCTTCCTTATTGTTGCTTCAGGTAATTTCTTCTTTAAGCAATTTATTATATAACCTTCTATAGCTCCTGGTTTATTTATAGATTTACTTTTTATCTTAGTAAAAACAAATATTAAAATGCTTAAAACTATTCCAATTATTAGAACAATAACAATAAATTTAATTGGTAATTTTGCCTTGCAGTCTACAGGACACGTAATTTTATTTTCTAACGGGATTTCACACACATTATCCCCACAAACAGATTTTATTATCGGTTCTATTTTACTCGGTATGTAAACCAATTTAAAGTCATAAAACCTGTTTAAATAAGCCCCATCAATACTAAAATCAATATTAAGCTTGTCGCCTTTATTTAGATTCTTTTCTAATTGCAATCCTTTTTCATGGTTTAATTGAATTCCTTTAATCGAACTTCTTATATTATTAGGTATTAACAATAAAAATTTAGACTCTTCTATATCATCATTTCCAGTAGCTTCTATATTAACAAAAGTCTTCAGTTCTTTCTTATTTGAAAAACTAACAGTTTCAACAACATCCATATTAACTTTTACAGATATTTTCTTTTGCTCAAAAAACAAATCTTTTTCATCAAAATTGCTTAATCCCTGAAGGTCTTTTAAGCTTATTACCTGCTGATCAGTTGCTTTTCCTCTGTTAATAACAAATCTTGGTAAATTTTCTATTAATTTTGTAGTTTCATTGAATATATCCTCTGCTTTATTATCCTTCTCACTTGCTGTTAATGTTTGGTTCTCTAAAAATCTTAATTCACTTAATTTTAGGCCTAATTTATTTAATGCGCTTTCAACATCAGTCTTTTTATTTACCAATAACAAAAGACTAGAATCTTTATTCAAAATATCTTTTAAATTTGCTTCTGTTGACTCTATACCTTCTTTTATTGACCTAAATCTTGAACCTACAGCTGTAGTTGCTACACTAAAACTAGATTGTTTCTCTTCATTTCCTAATCTTACTTTTAATATATGATTCCCTAAGCTCAAATTGCTTGTATTAATATTTAATCTGCTTAATTGTAATGTTATATTAAAGCTTCTTGATGAATTATCATTATTTATATATGAAAACTTAGATTTTTCAAGAACACCATCAAACATAGAATCTGTTTCAAAGCTTCCGGATCTTACTAAAAATTTATTTATGGTTAAAGAGCCAGAGTTTAATTTTACCTTAAAAGGCACTATACAATCCTCCTGGCAGTTTGTAATGCTGTTTTGTATCCCTATTTTAATTGCCTCAGGAAATATTAACCAATCATTAAAATTAGTATTTCCATTTAATATTTTATTGTAATTCCCAGTTGAAACCCTTATTAAAAAATCTCCTCCTTGAGCCTTCGCACATCCCAAAGCCCCGCTACTTACATCTCCAGAGCATACATAACTATTATCAGCCTTATCATCAATTGGTATATTATATAAATCCCCCCCATCTACTCTGTCTTTTTTAGTGCTTACACAAATATAATGCTCTCCTTCAGCTACTTGTGACAATTTAAACTCGCATCCTCTGAATTCAGAATTAGTATTTGTAGGCTCAGGCAGATCGCATTTTTCACTCCCTCCAAAAGCACTCAACCCATCATCTCCAACACTAAAAAAATTAGCTTCCAAATCCTTTTCAGTTTCACTTGGGTTTATTGCTTTGTATTTTACTTCAATCCTTAAATCCTTTGTAATTGGTAGATCTATTAAAGAGCAAAGGAATGTATTCTTTGTAGTTAAAACAAAGCTTCCAGCCTCATTATTTGTATTTACATCTGTTGCAGTTATTGGTGAGTTAAAAGAGCCTTTATCTCCTAAGAATATCCACTCATCTCTATTGTCTAAATTAATATCTATCCTCGGTTCTTTTGCATTACTGCCAGAAACTATAACATCTGCTAGATTTATTAAGCCAGGAGCAATTCTTAATCCAAGTAAAGAATTTTGTGTTATTGTTTTTGTTTTAAAGCTGTTTCCTGTTAAGCTAAATTTGCTTTCAGTAACATTAAACCTTACTTGATTTAAATCCATTAAGCTCTTTAATGTTGTTTTTGCAGCTTCTTTATTATCTAGGCTAACAGTTATTTCACTGTCAGGATCTACGTTATCTGTTATGTTAATATTTAAATTTGCAATTACAGATGCATTTTGTAAGTAAATATTTTCTATTAAATCCAGATTAAATGCGCTTATTATTGTGCTAAATAACAGAATTATCGTAATAAGTGTAATAATTTTAAGCCTCATTTTTTACCTCTTTTTATAAGAACCGTCTTATCAGGAGATGATAAGAGCCTTGGTTCTTATTTAGACTAAGAAAATTATGTTTAAATAGTTTATGCTGGTAAATCATAGGAAAACAGGTCACCAACATTAAAACTTAAAATCCATTAATCTTCAGGTATTAACAACACACATTCCAACTAAAGAATCAAGAAACGTTAAAATCTTCTTTTGATGATTTGTGAAACAGATTGCTTTAATTTACGCAGTATTTTATAATTGTCTTGGTCTATAACTTCAGCCAACACATATACCATCAACACAGGTATTTCCTTCTGGGCATCTATCGCTGTCCATCGCAGCCCCGCTACGAACTAAACAATAATATTTTCTAGGACGATTCAAATTATAACAATTATCATTAAATGTTTCCATATGCCCGTCAGAATACAATACCTTTATATCCCCTTTTATATCAAGAGACGCTGGACGAATTTGACCTGCGCATCCCACTGCATTAAATGATTCCACACAATTACAAACTTGATTTGCTCCATCTATTCTTTTACAGCCATTTATTTCAGGCGAACCAGATCTTATAATAACTGTAGAGTAGAAATGTGGTTGTGGTTCTCTATCTATATCCCCTTTTAGTGAACGATCAACGCAATAAGTATAAGACTGAGCAGCATTTTCAGTCTTCTTTCCACATACATACCCAGGACCATCACCAAACCCACATACTTTTGGTTTTTTGCAATCATTACTACATTCATCAATATCAACAGTATTTCCATCATCACATTCCTCATCTTTTTCAATGACCCCATTCCCGCAAGGATTATAACAAAAAGCATCACAAGGGGTTGTCATTCTAGAAGCTAAAATCAAACCCTTTTTTTTACATACAGTTGCATCTTTTTTCACATCTTCAACCATGTCTAAACCATACTCAACAGCGTATTTTCTACTCCCTGATAAACAATTCTTTGCTGCAATAGGCTTTGCATTTTTTAAACACTTTTCAAGAGTATTAAAAGCTACTTCTGGGGTTTTGATATGAACCGCCTTGACAATACACGTTCTTGTCTGAGAATTACCCTTAGTCCAGCAACTGTTACGATTTACCCTATCAACGTAAGCTGAATAGAGGGATTGTTCATAACAAAAATTTATTATCTTTTTTTCATTATACTCCAGTGGCCCAACAGCTTTAATTGCAAAACCACTATATTCAACATTTTTGTCAACAATAATAACACTTAATAAAACAACTATAAATCCAATAAAAAGATATTTCTCAACACTCGCCTCTTTTTCAACCATATTACAAGGTTAATTAGTCGCTATATATACCTTGCGTAACTACTCTACAATATTGACTTTAAATCCAAAAATACAAAACTATTAAAAACAAAGAAAAATGACGGCTTCAAATGGAAGAGTTAATCAAAGAATATCTATTTCCTCATGAAACAATAAGGCCTGTCCAAGATACTTTTCTAAAAGAAGCCTACAATGCCTTAAACAACAAGGAAAATATATTAATCCACGCTCCAACAGGAATAGGAAAAACTACAGTTATTGGAGCAGCCTTATCCTATGCAATAAAAAATAATTTAGATGTTTTTTTCTTAACCCCTATGCACACCCAACATACAATTGCAATAGAAACAATAAAGAAAATTAAGGAAAAATTCAATTTAAATATAAATGCAGTCAATATTATAGGGAAAAAATGGATGTGCTCCCAGTCAAATGTATCAGACTTAGCATCTAATGAATTCGCAGAATATTGTAAAGAACTAAAAAAACAAAATATGTGCGAATTTTACCTTAACACCTACAACAAAAGCGGTAGAAAAATTAAGCCAACATTCGCAGCTAAATTATTCGTAGAAAAATTCAAAGAGCCGTTGCACGTAAATGAATTAATAGAAAAGGCAAAAGAATCAAAATTATGTCCATATGAAGTTAGTTGCTTAATAGCAAAAAATGCAGAAATAATAATCGCAGATTATTATCACGTTTTAAACCCAGTTACAAGAGAATCCTTATTCAGAAGAATAAACAAGGAAATACAAAATTCAATATTAATCTTTGATGAAGCCCATAATGTAGTTAGAAGAACAAGATCAATGCTTTCAAGCTCAATATCTACATTTACAATCAACAGGGCATTAAAAGAAGCAAGGCATTACAAACTGCCAGAAGTAGAAGAAATTATCTCAAAAATCTCAGATATAATTGAATCATTAATAGAAAATAAACTGTCTTTAACAAATAATGAATCCCTAATAAAAAGAGAAGAATTTAATAGTAAACTAACTGAAATCACAGATATCCCTGAAATAGTTGACCAATTAGAGTATTTATCAGATCTAGTCTATAAAGAACAAAAAAAATGTTCTTCAGCATCCTTAGCCAATTTCATAACTTCATGGCAAAATGACAGCAATGCCTATGCAAGAATATTAAAAAGAGCCTCAACAAGATCAAACAAGGTATTTTATTTATTGTCTCATACTTGTTTGGATCCTAGTTTAATTACTTCCCCTTTAGTATCTCAAGCTTATTGTTCTATTTTCATGTCAGGCACTTTAAATCCAATACAAATGCATAAAGACTTGATGGGCATAAATGCAAAATTAGTAGAATTAAAAAATCCATTTCCAAGCAAAAACAGGTTAAATCTTATAGCCCCAATAGTAACTACAAAATATACAAAAAGAACAGAAGATATGTTTAATAAGATTGCAACTTCCTGTGCTAAAATATGCAACTCAATTAATGGAAACTCAGCTATTTTCTTTCCAAGTTATAGTATAAGAAACATTGTCTATAAAATCTTTTCAAACATATGCAACAAAACATTATTCCTAGAGCATCAAAATATTACAAAAGCAGAAAAAGAAGATATGCTTGAAAAATTCAAGAAATCAAATAGTGCAGTTTTATTGGCTATTTCTGGAGGAAGTTTGGGTGAAGGCGTTGATTACTTTAATAATATTCTTAAATGTGTTATTATTGCAGGCTTGCCATTAACAAGACCTGATTTGGAAACCTCAGAATTAATCCGTTACTATGACCAAAGGTTTGGAAAAGGATGGGACTACGCATATACTTATCCGGCTATAATAAAAACATTACAAAATGCAGGCCGTTGTATAAGAAGCGAAACAGATCGTGGAATCATTGTTTTTATGGATGAGAGGTTTGCTTGGCAGAACTACAAGAAGCTATTTGACAAGGAGTTTGAATACAAAATAACCCTAAATCCCGAAGAAGAAGTTAAGGAGTTTTGGAAATAACACTAGTTCCATCTAACCTTTCTATAATGATATATTTTTTATCAGGGATAGAGATTAAAACCTCTTCACCCTGTTTCAAATCCAAACTTTCAGTAATGTTCTTGTTAAAATACATTCCAAGCCGGTTATGGGATAATTTTATTACTCTTTGTTTTATTTTTAATGGGTTTTCTCTAAGCTCATCAATAACCCTTTTTGAAGTTTCCCTTTCGAATTCAAAATAATCACATTTAGGGCACTGATAACTTATAACTCTAGTTTTAGCTCCATAAACTTTAACTTCTGTTTTTCTTAATTCAGCATTGCATTTTTGACATATCATTTCAATACCTCTTTGCATTTATTACATATAATATCTTATCCTCTATTTGAAATAAGATATAGTTCCCATCTTTTTCAATCTCAAACTTATCTCCTTTCTTTCTTGGGTCTTTTGTAGCCAATATAATTTCAATTACTCTATCCCATGAAACGCTCTTTTCATGATATTTAATGTAATGTCTTGTTGGTTTTATTCTTATGAAATACACCATATCTTGTTTACAAAAAGGTAGTCAATTATACTATAAAAACCTTTCTGTTTCCTCCTCAATTTGATTAGTAAGTATTAAATCTTGGTTGTTTATATTATGTAATGGTTAATTTTTGTAAATATCCCATAAAAACTATTAAACCCTTACAATTTTACTGGAATTAATTTAAAAATCATTGAAAAAAACCGTAAAAATCAACAGAATTTTTAGAACAAATTTTCGATAATTTCTGCATACAATGCCCACTTGGACTGACCAAAATCTTTATAAATAAGACAATCTTACCAGTAAGCTATACTTACAATGGAAATATCTTCACTAAGCTCAAAAGGACAGATTGTAATCCCAGAACTTATTAGAAACAAGCTTAATCTTAAATCTGGTGATAAGTTCATTATAATAGCAGAAGAAGATACTATCTTATTGAAAAGGCTAGAAATGCCATCTTTTAAGGGTGTAGATAGAATCTTAAAAAAAGCAGGCGAAAAAACAATAGACATAGACTCTATCGTTGAAAAAGCAAGAAAAGAAATTCTAAGTAAAAAAATATAAAAGTTCACAAGTCTTATATATTTTACAGTTTAAGGCATTTTATGGAAAACGACGGTCTTCTTAAAAGATTAACAGATTACCTTACGAGTGTAAAGCTTAATGCTATTTTGCCGCCTAAATTAATGAAACTAGAACCAAGAAATGGTCAAATAAAAGATCAAGATATCGAAGTAAAAGTGTTTGATCCAAAATTAGACGGCACAACTAACAGAAAATTTGAATTACAAATAATTCTTAGAGGTCACGCTTCTTCAGGATTATCAACTTTAGAAGGAAGAAGAATTAAATTAACACCATCTGGCTCAGGTAGTTCTTATGAAGCAAGGATAACAAGAATGGGCTTTGCCCAGTTTAATGGTATTCCTTCTGCATATTATTCTCTAGAATTAAAATATTAATTTTTTTTAACTTCTGTTTTTCTTAATCTTCAATGCTTTTCCTTTCTTAAAACTACTAGCTAAATCAATGTAATATTTTCCTTCTCCAACCTTATAAATTACAGGATCACCTTTAACAAGATCAACAATATCTAATTCATACTTTCCTGGTGTCTGAACTCTCACAGTTTCTATATCTAAAACAACAGGCTCAACATCACTTTGCCCTATTATTTCTTTTACATCCTGCTCCATCTTCATTTTTTCTTCTTCAGTTAAATTACTAATAACTTCTTTAGCTTTAGCCTCATTTTCAACAGCTTTTATTTCATTCTCAGCAGTTTTAGGTTTTAAATAAAAAAAGAATTTTCCACCGCACTTGCACCCTTCTAATAACACACTATTCCCATCAGGATACAATTCACCGCATTTGACGCATTGATGAGGCATCTAATTACCTCTTCTTGCCTTTTTTCTTCAGGCTTTTGATTTTTCCATCAGTAGTCAGCAGCTCAATCTTATTTGGGTTTCTTCTTATTTCCTTTACAATAGAAGCAGGACCTATAACGGTTACTCCCTCTCTGCTGCCTAAAAAGAAAGTCCTTAATTTTCCTAAAGCATCTTTTGCCTCAGGATAAACAGTGCATATCTCAACACCTCTAAAATTTTCGTCAATAACTTCCATTGTTTGCTGTATTAAATTAGTTTCTTCACCAGGATTTAATCTCCCCTGCATTAAAACTATTTTATTTAGCTTAACCTCTTTTAACAATTTTCTTATTTTCTCATCTGGCTCAAGATAAGCGATTTGATTGTATGGTATGAACTGTATTGTTAACATTTTTCACCTCTTATTTCACCAGCTTGAACAATGATGAATAGAATTCCTCCATTCCAACACCCTTCTCAGCTGAAAGCCCTATCACTTTATACTGGGGGAAGGCGCTTTCGACTTTTTTAAGGTTTGCTTTTTTCAAATCCATCTTGTTTGCACAAATTAAAATTGGTATGTCTCTCGCAGCTAAATTTCCTATAATTGTTAAGTTGACCTGTGAATAAGGATTCTGGGCAGCATCAACTACAACTAAAACACAATCCATATTATCCATCCATTTTATTGATTCTATAACTCCCTTTGTTGCTTCTTTTGCTCTTACCTTTGCTTCCTTTTCATTCATCTTATATTTTAAGAAATCCTCATAATCTATTTTTGTTGCAATTCCAGGCGTATCAACCAAGTTAAATGTTAATCTCTTATTTCCCTTTTTAATCTCAATCTTTTCCTTTATCTTTACTTCTCTTGTTTCATGTGGTATTGGGCTTGTAGTCCCCATTGTTGTTCCAAGCCAGTCTTTGCATACTCTATTTGCAAGAGTCGTTTTACCACTATTCGGTGGACCGTAGATACCCATCTTAATGCTCTTTCTACTTAAAAATAAGTTAGAAAAGAAATCAACAATTATTTTTGTAAAATCTTCAAACATTTTTTCTGCCTCTTTTAATATAACCCTTCTAAGATTACTTTTAAATCTATCGTTGGGGTTATAACTCAAAATATAGGCAGTTTATATACTTTTATAGATTTTGTTCGTTGTTTCTTAATATAGATATTAGAAGTGCAGTGAAGAAAATAGCATAAAAATATTTATATAGCTTGTTCCATTAAAGTTATTCAACAAAGAGGTGGCTAAATTGGTCTTATTAAAGCAAAATATAAACAAAAAGGGCGTTTCCCCATTAATAGCTACAGTATTGCTCATCTCCTTAGTAATCATTTTAATTGTTACAATTGTTTTTTGGGTAAAAGGTTTTGTTAATGAGAGAATTTCAAAAGAAGGTGCCTTAGCAGACGCAGAATTAAAATGCACAGAGATTAATCTAGACATTAAGAATATACAAGCTACTGATGGCATCAATTTAATAGTTGAATTGCAAAATGCCGGAAGCGAAGACATTGCAGGGATTATATTTAAAATTGAAGAAAATTCGTTCGATTATTCCAAGCTATTTACAGTAGAATCAATAATAAGGCCATTTGAAACGTTTTCCCAGACAATCAAGGTTGGTCAAGTAGGTTCTGGTTATACTGTAACTTTAATTCCAAATGTAAGGCCTGAAGGCTCAGGTGCTCCATTGGTTCCTTGTTCAGGCGATAAAGTAAAGAAGGTAACTTTAACATGAGAAAAAAAGAAAATTTCAATTATTAAATAAAATTAATTGTTGTTGATCTTATTAAATTTTTAAAATTTGTTATCATTACCTCTTTTAAGTAATTAAAAAACAAAAGGTTTATAACTATATTTATTAGGTCTAACTTATGAAACGAAGGGATTTTCTGAAAATAGGTTTGAAGCTAGGCGGAGCAGCATTATTATCAGGATGTGCTGGTGGAAGCTTTGCTCCAATAGAAATTGAATTAAATGGTTTAGAAGATAAAATTACAGCTCCAACTGAAACAGTAATAAGCGATAGAAGTTTAATAAGACCTTGCGGTATAGTAAGTGTTAATCTCGAAGAGGAGATACTCCCAAGACAAAACATCACTGTTCTACCAAAGAAGAGACTCCACAGAGAAACAGTTTTTTTCGATGCTCCAAAATATAAGCTTGTTGAGGGAGGAAATGATCCTCCTAAAATAGAATTTAATACAACGCCTAAATTATATAGGGTTAGTGATGATTCAGTAATATTCGAATTTACAAGCGAAGAACCTTTTGAGGATTCTTATACGTTCTGGGATTATGTTGTAGATAGGATACCTCAAAATTTGGTTGTAAGTATGGTAAACTTTGGAGATTCAATACTTTTGACATCTAATTGTGATCTTAATAGGAAAATATTGAAGTTATCGTGGGATAAACTTGATAATCTACAAAGGGAAATATATTTAGAACACGATGATTTAGTGTTAGCAAGTGATATGGTCTTGGGTTCTGATGGAAAGTTATATCTCACTCAAGCTCCAATTTATGAGGGATGGTACATTACATTTCCACCAGAAGACCCTGATGAATTTAATCCTAATGAAGGACGATTAATGCGGCCAGCAAGAGTTATTTCTATTGATAAAGATAAGAATTTGAATGTAGAATTTGAATTGCCTTCGCATCAACGTCCTGGAAATAGGGCAATACACCCAATAGCAAATAATAAATTATATCCGGGTTATCAATCGTATTGGACTGGTGAAGGAATTAAAATAGTTGAAACGTCAGGCGATTTCTTTGTTTCTGACTTACTAGAAAAAAAGGTTTATGCTTTATCCAAATCAACTAGAGAGGTAAGTCTTTTTCAGGATTTATCCGAACATCCACCTATGTGTTTGCTTTCTAATCAAGGAAGTTTGTATATTATCTCTACCCCCCTATTAAGGAAAGACAAAACTTTATTCCGCAATCCTAAATTAATAAGAATAGATAGTGAAAAAGTACAAGAGGTATATGATTTTAGTCTTGATGGCTTTGATTTTCAGGGATTAAGCAACTTACTTTTAGAGGAGATTACTATTGGAGAAAGTAAGTTATGCTATCCGCTTGTTTATAATATGTCTGCAACTTTAGATGATGTTGGTTTAGCATCGCAATTAACTTATACAGATTCACATAGAAAACAAGTAAGAAGAGTAACATTTCCGGGCGGGATATCAAATCATCCAATAGGTTTAAAGGATTATAAATAATTACACTAAAATGGTTTACCATGTAAGAATAACTAAAAAAAGCGATAGATCCTATGATTTAGTAGAGTTAGATCTATCAAAAGACGAACTTTTGGAACATATCGTCCACCCTTATCTTAAAGGTGAGAGATTTTATTGTGATGGAAGTATAGTTGATCTTTACGACATAGAAATGATAAGAATCAACTTTACAAAAGAAGACTCCACAATTATTCTACCAAGAGTAAAAGAAAAAAGAATAAATGATTCTACCAAAGCATTAGGGATTAGTGATAAATGGTATGTAACGAATGAAGGAAAAGATGTTACAAGAAAATTTATTAACAAACCACCCACCCCTCTAATAGAGAGTCGAATAGAGAAATCCCGGAGTGAATCAAATCAAAGATTTAATATAAATAATGTTGGACAATTAAATGTACAACAAGGAGAAAGAAATAAGATAAATAATATTAAGAGCAAGGAAAAATCATGGCAGGATAATTTGTTCCTTTATATTATCATTACTTTAGTAATTGGTGTAAGTGTAATACTTCTTAGTAATTTTATTATGGAAGGCAACAATAACAACGATTTTGTTGTGTCACCAGTTACCCCCAACACAAGTTTAAGTGAAACGCTGTCAATAAGCTTGGAAACAAAACCAGATATACAGCCCGAAAATCTGAAATCTGTTTTAGACGATCTTCATAACACTAAAAACCTTAGAAACCTTACCAATTTAGAAAACGATAAAAAAATAGGAGAAATTCCTTCAAAAACTTATTTTTATTTGTACCCCTTTGCCTTCCCAGATATCAATAAAGGTAATGCAAGGGTTTATAATGAAGAACTAGGCTTTTACAGATTTGAGTTTTATAAAGAAGATGAGGAGATATTTTTAATTGGATTTGTAAATAGTGAAACTCTCTCGCAGATATCCATACTTGATGGAAAAACAGAAAAAAAAGTTAGTATCTTTCCTACCTTATGGAAGGAATACAATCATCTAGTCATATTACCCTCTGATAGGGTTAAGGAATCGGACTATAGAAGAATATCAATAAATGAAGATAAAGCCTATATCCTAGATGCTAAAGTAGAATAGCATAATCCCTTATTTTGTAAAATAAATTTTTATATCCTATCTCAAGTAATTTAAACATCAAGGTTTACCTTTAGTTAGTAGTCCGAAATCAATTTAAACTTCGGCTTTACGATATTTAGTGGGGGGATTGGTTAAAATAAAAAGAGGCCAGTTAAAGCAGCTAGTTTTACTATTTACTATTTTACTTTTATCCTCTACAGTAATTGCAATTGATCCCTTAGGAATAACTTCTGATAGCAATCCTGTTAAATTTTCCACATTAGTCGATACATCTCTTCAAAACATAGATTCTCCAACAAATGAACCAATAGAAATTATTAGAACAGAAAGCACAGAATTATTCAAATATGAGGGAAATAAAAGAATTTTGACTATTTTTGGCGGAACTAGATATGTTTTAGAAGATGGAATAATGAAATCAATAGAAGTTGTAAAGAGTTTAAAAAATAGCAACATAAAATGCATAGTAAAAGAAGATAGTGATACAATTGCTGAATGTCTGGATTATAATGCAACCTCAATAACCATAGATATAACCCTAAAAAATTCTGTTAAGAAAGACAAAATGCCAATAAAATTAATTGGTCTAGTTCAGGAAAAAGATATTACAAATGCAACAAATGGATTCTCAAGAATTTTAAAAACAAAAGAACAGAAAAACATTGACTTTTCAGATGCAGGCGATAAAAAAACAGTAATAGTAAATGGTAATTTTCTGAATGGAGATAAAATACATATAGGAGAAGCATCTACAATAGTAGAATTAAAGGATGCTAATACAGAGATATTAGACGATGCTTTTACAAATAGTGCAAATCCAACACAGAATGGGGGAGCATCTGCTGGAATAGAAGTAGGTGGAATAAATAACTATACAGAGTGGGTTAAGTTTAATATATCTGTTGTACCAAGTACCCAAGTAATAGATAACGCAGAATATTATATTATTTGTGGGGGAGATAGTGGAAGGACAGATGCTATATTTGAAACATATAATCAAACAAATAGTACATGGGAAGAAAGTACAATAACAGATAATAATAAACCTGCATACGGTAGCTTACAAAATACTTCTACAAATTGGGGGGTAAGTATAGTAACAAGAATTAACGTAACAAAAGCCGTAAAATCCAGTTATGGTTCTGGAGAAATGATAAGTTTAGCTACTTATACAACAGGAACACATGATAACAGTAATCATTGTACAAACGGAGTAAGCAAAGAAGGAGCTTATGAAAACAGGCACGGGTTAAATATTACCTATTCAAATGCTCCTAGTGGTGGCGGAGGAGGTAATGAAAGTAATGAATCCGGAGAAGGGCTTCCAAATCAAATAACAAAAGCAGAATATAATTTGACTTACGATGCCAATGGCAATCTTCTCCAGGGAATAAACAAATATCATGAATACAATAACTTTAATCAGTTAGTAAGAGTAAGGGATGGAAACTCTTCGGGAAGCATTCTTGAAGAATATACTTACGACTATGATGGAACCAGGATTAAAAAGATAGCTTACTTTGAAGGCAATACAAATGAAACTACTTATTATATCGGAGATTTTGTTCAAATTATTAATATCTCTGGAACCTATAATTTCACCTATTACTACGACAATGGTGTCTTGATAGCAGAGGAAGACCAATCAGGAAAAAAACTATTCTATCATCCAGACCATCTAGGAAGCACAACATTAGTTACTAGTGAATCTGGTGAAGAAGTTGAAACAATATTTTACTTACCCTTTGGGGATTTAGACAATACTGACACAGATAAAAGATATTTATACACAGGAAAAGAAAAAGATAAAGAAACTGGCTTATATTATTACGGAGCAAGATATTATGATACTGATTTAATGACCTTCATAACTCCTGAACAAGATATTCCAAATTTGTACAACCCTCAAGACTTAAATCATTATACTTACGTAAGAAATAATCCATATAAGTATGTTGATCCTAATGGCGAGTTTGTTGATACCGCCTTAGATGTTGCATTTATTGTTTCTGATGTAGCTATACTAATCGATGATCCATCAACTGAAAATGCAGTAGCTTTGGGTTTAGATGTCGCTGGTGCTGTTGTTCCATTTATCACAGGTGTAGGTAAAATATACAAAATAAGTAAAGTTGGAAAAGCAATAGACAAAGCTGAAGATGTTGCACAGGTAAGTGAAAAGGGAAAAGCTGTTTCTAAAGCGGTAGATAAAACTACTGAAGGCCTTAAATCTTCTACAAAAGGCAATTTTAGGGAAAATGTTGGTCGTTTAACTGGTGCTCCTCTTTCTAAAACAGAGGAAGCGCATCATATTCTCCCACAGAAATTTGAAAAAAATTTCAATAAAGCTGATTTGAATATCCACGAACCACAGTATGGTACACATGTTGATAAAATAACACACAGGGAGTTTAGTTACCAATATAATCAGGATTGGAAAAACATTTTCAAGAAAACACCACACATAACTAAAGAGCAGATTATAGCCAAAGCTAAAGAGTTAGCCGATAAGTATAAGAAAATAATAATAGTTGGGGTAAAAAGATGAGTGAAGCTAATTCTTTTTTTAATTTAGAGCACGGTTGGGCTACGAAGTATTATTGGTTCGATATAATTGAAAAAGTTTGCCTTTCCACGCCACCTTTTGAAAAAATGATAAAGAAAGGCAAGTTTACATTCTCAAAACAAAGTGGTACAACCCATGCAGACATCCACGGAAGTACAATGGCCATTAATTTTTTCTCAGAAAGATTTGTTAATCTATTAAAAAAACATAATGTTAAGATTAAAGCTTATCCTATAAAGTTTGTTAAGGAATTAAGGATCCCAATAAACTATTATTACCTTGAACCGGTTTCTATTATCAAAAGGATAGCTTTAGAACTATCCATCCACAGCCAAGAAGAAAAAGAACTATTTCGCAAGAAGGTTAGAGATGCACTAAACAATGACAAAATAGTTTATCTTGACGGTAGTGACGAATTTTCTTATGTAAGATCTTACATAGATATCTCTTCATGGGATGGTTCTGATCTCTGCGGAGTTTCTAATAGCCAAACTATATTGGTCACAAAGAAGTTAAAACAATTAATTGAAAAAGCTAAATTAAAGAATGTATCTTTTGAAGAGTTCCGTCCTTTTTCATTAATTGATCTAGAAAAATGGGAAAAGAAAGTTAAACTCTTGGATAAAAAATGAACCACAATAAAAAAATACTAATAGGGGTAATCTTTGTAATTATCTTACTTAGTTTACCAGTATCAGCAGACCCTCCAAAACCTTACCTCAACGAACCTATATCAACCCAGGTAGTTAATATCTCTGGAACCTATAATTTCACCTATTACTACGACAATGGTGTCTTGATAGCAGAGGAAGACCAAACAGGGAAAAAATTATTCTATCATCCAGACCATTTAGGCAGCACAACATTAGTCACAAATGAATCTGGCGAAGAAGTTGAAACCTTATTTTACTTACCCTTTGGGGATTTAGGGCACATAGACACAGAACATAGAATAAGAAAAGGGAGAACAAATGGCTAAAAACTTTTCTACACAAAAGATTATAGGGATGATCTCAAAATGTATTGAAGGAACTATCACTAGCGAGGTACTAGGAAACTGGGTTATGGCTGCGTGGTATTATTACATTGAGGGGACAAGACGGAACGTTACTCTAACTAAAAAAAAGAAAGTTATAGAAACTCTATACGAAATAGGATCACGTTGGGGTATAATAGTTTCTAATAAAGGGAAGGAAGCAGAATTGCCTTTAGATTTTTTGAAGAAAAAATTAAAAAAGTTAAAAGGGATAAAATGAAAAGAACAACTACAAACAAAAAACAGAGTAGAAGTTTAATCTATTTAGTTATGCTTTTCACATTAGTTTTAATTTTATCAAGTTTAGTTTCAGCAGACCATCCAAAACCTTACATCAACGAACCTATATCCATTAAGGTAGTTAAAGCAGAAATAACACCATCTCAAGATAAGATAATAGACTCAGAATTAACTCCCATAGTAAAAGATAACATTTTTAGAGCATTATACGAGTGGATAACTAATTTATTCAGCAAAGCGGCATTTAAAGACAATTCAGAGATTAAAGAAAGAAATGTAACCGAGAAAAATAACGAGGAAGTTATTACTATACCACATCAAAAAGACACCGAAGAGGGAATCGTAACCGACAAAAAGATTACAAAGGCTATTACTGTTCCATATCAAAGAGATCCAGCCCCTAAATGGGTTTTAGAAAAAGCAAAAGGGTATATAACCTTTTATGTGGACGAAGATTATTTCGAGGAACATATTTCTCTTAAACAAAGCTGGACAGAAGAAACTATTGATAAAATAGTGGCAAAATATAGAGTAGTTTATGACTATAAATTTAAGGTTAAGGATGAACTTGATGAAACACATTTTCAATTTTCTTTGTTTTTGGATGAAAATGGGGATTTAGTTTCTTACAAGGGGATTAAATTTAGGGGTCCGCAGAGACCTTATCAATTTAAGATAAATAGAAGCGAGGCTATAGCAATAGCACAACAAGCAGGTTTGCCTGGCCCATATGTAAAAACATTATTTGAAATAAGACCTGGTAAAGCTGTAAAAAAAGAGAATATAACTAGAAACATTACAGCAGATATAATTTTTGCTTTAGGATTTAACGCTGATAATGCAGGGATTAATGAAAGTTATGTATGGCATATAACCGCTGGAAAAATTGTTGGGGGAAAGCCAGAAGTAATTTATGTGGATGTTGATACTGGCGAAGTCGTCGGTATTTTAACTATGCCTGATGTTAAACTTACTCTTTCTGTATTAAACCCAGTTGAACTTTCTGAGGGACAAAGAAGTTTCGTTGAAGATATTATACGAAAAGAAGATCCAACACTTTTGGATAACGTTTCTTTTTACATGGCTGAAAAAATTTTTGACGAGCCCAATCAATTAAAATTAAGATATCTTGCGCAAGATACTCGTCCCGGTTCTTATAGTCCAATAATTATAGTAGACCTAAAAACAAAAAAGATATTCAAACTAAGAGGAAAAACCGAGGTTACAATAAAGGACCCGGTAACAGGTAAAACAAGGCGTGCTGATGCAGCAGGGATAGATTCAGCAACAGGTAAAATTGTAGAAGTGCATCAGGTTGGGAAGACAAATGTAAGAGGAGATCCAGTTTCGAGAGAAAGGGGGGCCATATCTGACATTCAAAGCGCAACTTCTCGAGGAGCTGTTGGTCAAAAAGGGACTGAAAAATATAGCTTTAGTGATAAAGTTAAAATCCTTTTTAATAAATACACTAAGAGAGGTAATAAGTAGGATGGGGAGACAAATTCCAGTTTTATTATCAAGAGAAAAAGAAAAAGAATTTGTTAGATTCTTAAAACAAAATAACGCAGTATTAATTTATCCATGGAGCGAACATAAAAGATTAAAAATTTTAACTGAATTGCCTCCCACAGGTTCATGGAACTATTTTTTTGATATATGGAACAAGAAATTTAAATTCAAAGCTGAATTCATTAAAATAAAAGAAGAGTACCGAACAAGGGAATATAAGTATGCTTTTCATTCAACTGGAAAACCAGTTATTGAGTATTCTCGGGGGGAAATACCCAGAATTTATTGGGAAAAATATTTTGTAACTAATAAACCTGAGTATAATGTAGAAGAATTTGAAAAATGGTATAATGAGGTTGTCAAATGGTTTAAGAAAAATTGTAAATATAAAAATGGAGTTTATGTTGGATAGAAAATGAAAAAAGTTAAAATAACAAATATAATTGAACTTCTTGAAAAGTTTACAAAATCTAAAATAAATGGAAAATACTTTGAGAGAAAATATATGCAGCTATGGAAGTATCTTAGGGATAAAGATGTACGATTACCTCAAAATATTCAAAAAATTTTGGATGAAATCTGGTGTGATGTAGATGCATTTGTTTCAGATAAAAAATTACTGAGTGAGATAAAAAATGATTCTATGTCTTCGGATGAACATATAGATGAAAAAGAATTAAAAAAGAGGGTAAAGAAAAATTTAATGAAAGTGTTATCAAAAGTTTCTTTACTAAAAAGGTTTATTATTAATGGAAAGAAGTTATCGAATATTAAAGGTTTTTATAATGAAGTTCAAAGAATTTTAACTGATGATTTTAATGGCTTCGGGAGAAATTTAGACGCTTTCGATGATATTTTATACGGGGGTTTTGGAAAATTTGACGATAATGAAAGTATTATTCTCATTTGGAAAAATTTTGATAAATCTAAAAATAAATTACCTTCTGAATTTTTAAAACAGGTTATCGACATTATTAAACATCACAAAAATATTAAATTGGAGTTAAGAAATGGTGAATAAACAACATTTAATCTTCATTTTTCTTGTCATGTTAATAGTTACCATACCCTTCTCTTATGCTCTTCCTCTTCTGGATCTTGATGGCGGACAAACAAGTGACTTCTTATATACAGGCAAAGAAAAAGATAAAGAAACTGGCTTATATTATTATGGGGCAAGATATTACGATACTGATTTAATGACTTTCATAACCCCTGAAAAAGACATTCCAAATTTGTATAACCCTCAGGACTTAAATCATTATACCTATGTTAGAAATAATCCGTATAAGTATGTAGATCCAACAGGTGAAGTCCCTGTGGAAACTATTGTTGATGTTGTATTTATTGCGTATGGCTCATACCAATTTGCCAGAGACCCTTCTTTGCAGACCTTTAGTGATTTAGGCATTGATGTTGGATTTGCACTCCTACCTTATGTGCCGAATGTGAAACGAGTCGCTGAAGGAGCTAAAGCCATAAATAAAGCTATTGATGTGGTGAGGGGTGGTGAAAATCTTAGGGGTCTCAATCGAAATGAAGTAAACGCATTTAGAAAAATAGAGAATATTAAAGGACAGCAACTTACCGATAAGACTTTAGAAGGTGCCCGCACAGAACTTGGGGGCGGAATTACGAAGTTGAAAGAAAGCGGTCAACCTTTTGATCATATTACTAAAGTTCAAAATGCTCAGCAAGGATTAATAAAGCAAGTAAATCGTTTAAGAGAATCTCTTAAGGATAATCGATTAACGCCTGAAGCTCGTAAATCCATAGAAAAGAAATTAGGTGAAGCTAGTAGACTTTTAGATAAAAGTGAGCGATATGTTCCACGAAATAGACAAAATAGAAACCGAGGTCAATAATGACTACCAAAAAAGAACTTCAAAAACTTTTGGAGAAATTGAAAAAAGGAAAAATCTCTAAAAATAAAATTACTGCATTAATAACAAAATTTGGCGAAGAGCAATTTAAAGAGGCAAGAGGGGAAGTTGAAAAATACTTGGAGAGTAAGGATGATATGGAACGCTACTCTGCATTAAGTACATTAGTTTTTGAATGGGGTGTTCAGGAAATCCGACCAAAAATTGAAAAGATGATGTTTCTCGACCCTGATACAGACTTACGTATGACTGCTGTAGCGTGTTTAGGAAGTTTAGCACGTTGCACCAAAGATTTACGTGCAATAAAACTTTTGTTAAAAATATTTATGAATCCTAAAGAAGATTGGAGTGTTCGTAATAGTGCTTATGATGCTATCCTTCATATAATGTGTGTTCCTTATAATAAACGTCCAGCTATAAAAGAAGGTCTTCTTAGTAAGAAAGAAATTGACTTCAAACTATTAAAAGATTTAGGAAAAAAGATACTAAAACAGAAGAGTAGATTGAAGTCATCTCGAACAGGGGGCAGAATAGTAACAACAATTAGAGATAAATTAAGACGTTGGAGGAAATAATATGCAAAGAAATGAATTATATCAAATATTGAAAAAGCTTTCTCAAGGCTACATAGAAAAAAGAAATAAAGAAACTATTAAGACAGGAGATAATTCAAAATGAGAAGGGGGGATTTTATTAAACCAAACAGATATAAGATTTTTGTGTTTGTCCTTCTTGTATACTTTTTTTTAAGAGACTATTTTCATAATAAGATATATGAAATGAACTTGTTTATAGTAGTATACGGTTACCCTATTATTATGATAATTGTTGCTTATTTAATGAGTTGCACTTTATTGACAGGTATAAAAAGATTATATCTATTGAAAAAAGAACTAAAATGGAAAAGAAAAGAAAAGAAAAACATATCTGATTTTGTAATTACTCGTTGGCATTTTTATGTAATCACATTAGGAATAATCCTCCCTCAACTGATAATCTTTGGAAAATCTTTCGGTTTTGGAACGTCTACATTAACACTTACAGAAATTGTTCTAATCTATTTCACTTACTGGTTAATCTATAAAAATAAAATGACAAACAAAAAATGACAAATAATAGAAAAATACCAACATTGGCGATCTTTGTAATTGTCTTACTTAGTTTATCAGTTTCAGCAGACCATCCAAAACCTTACATCAACGAACCTATATCCATTAAGGTAGTTAATATCTCTGGAACATATAATTTTACCTATTACTACGACAATGGTGTCTTAATAGCAGAGGAAGACCAAACAGGAAAAAAATTATTCTATCATCCAGACCATTTAGGCAGCACAACCTTAATAACAAATGAATCTGGAGAAGAAGTTGAAACAATATTTTACTTGCCCTTTGGAGATTTAGATAATACTAACACGGATAGAAGGTATTTATACACAGGAAAAGAACAAGATAAAGAAACAGGTTTATATTATTACGGAGCAAGATATTATGATACTGATTTAATGACATTCATAACTCCTGAAAAAGACATTCCAAATTTGTATAATCCTCAAGACTTAAATCATTATACCTATGTTAGAAATAATCCGTATAAGTATGTGGATCCTAATGGACAAGAACCAGTTCAATCACAACTAGGCGCTATTAAATCTATAGCAGATCAAATAAGAGCAATAGAAGTAAATAACCCTAACTTAAATTCACGACAGATATTAAGTGTTGTTGCTGCACAATATGGGAGGGGTTCAAATATCAATTCTGTTAAAGCTGAAGGCACCTATAACTTTAACGATAAACGATTTGTATACACAAGTGAGAAAGGATTTATTGATCAGGCACACTTCTTTAGGAATGCAAAATATCCTTCATATGGACTGTCTTTTGGGGGGGGTTATTTAGTAGAAACATTCCAATATTTTGGATTTAAAGATCAACAAGGGAGCGGTTTCTCTTATGAAGATCTTTCTTCAAACCTTTTAGGAACACAATTTGGAAGAAGTGTAAATTTAAATGATCCTCTATCAAAACAATATGAAAGTTTTGCTTATGGGTTAGGGGGTTCAGATAATCCTCAAAGAGATGTTCCCCCAAATGTAATGGCGACTTTACCAAAAAGCCAACAAAGCAATATACGATTACCTGCTGAAAAAATTAAGGTAAGTCCATTTGGAAAAGCCCTACCAAGAACACAATCTTTTTTTAGTAGTGTAAAAAAATTCTTCAGTGAAGGGAGTAGACAATGAAAATAACTCTTATAAGTCAGGTAGAGTTAAAAAATGTTCATAGGAATAAGATACTTATACAAAGATACCTAATCATATTTATTTCTCTTATAGTTACTCTTTTCTTAATTTTTATTTATCAATACATACGGAATTACTTGCAAGGACCATTAGACTGGGAATTCGCTTTATCAAGTTTTATCGGAGGATTTGTATGGTTTATGTTTTTAGTATTTAATATCGTTATGTTAGTCAAGTTCTTAAAGATTAAAATTGCTAAAGTTCTTATCTTTTTAGCTTTTAGCGAAGTTCTAGATTTACCGCTTTATATAATTTTAAATATATTGAGAATGGACGAAATAATTAATGTTTTAAACCTAATAGATTTTACTCATACATGGAAATTTGTACAATTTTTACTGGCATTATATCTTTTAGTCATGATTAAACAACAAAAACAAAACCCACATCATTTTGGAGGAGCTGTTGGTCAAAAAGGGACTGAAAGAAATAGTCTTATCAAAATTTTTTTTAATAGACTTAGGAGATCAAGATGAAAATAGGGGATATTAAACTAGAGGATATTATGGACAATGTAGTGTATGGTTTTGTAGATAGAGATAATACAAAGATAACAAAAATTAAAGTAAAAACTATACTACCCGAAAATTCTGGTTATTACTTAATTCCCGGCAAAATTAAAACCGCTAATGGTTGTATATACCACGCAATTTTAGGTGTAAGTTCTGATGATTCTGGTGAATTATTTGATGCATATTACTTTATTAATACTAGTTGGATATCTCAGAATGATAAGAACTTTTTAATAAAAATAAATAAAAATAAATCTGAAGTTTTTCCTTACAAATACCACTTAAATGTAAAAGTTGAAGGAGATATAAATGAGAATCATCAATTCTAAGAATAAAATAACTCTAATAATAGTATTTGTTCTAATTTTGCTACTTATTACGCCGTTCTCTTATGCTATTTCTCCCATAGATTTTGATGACGGACAAACAAGTGACTTCTTATACACTGGAAAAGATAAAGAAACTGGCTTATATTATTATGGGGCAAGATATTATGACACGGATTTAATGACTTTCATAACTCCTGAAAAAGACATTCCAAATTTGTATAACCCTCAAGACTTAAATCACTATACTTATGTTAGAAATAATCCATATAAGTATGTAGACCCTAGTGGAGAAATACCTGTGGAAACTATTGTTGATGTTGTATTTATTGCGTATGGCACATACCAATTTGCCAGAGACCCTTCTTTGCAGACCTTTAGTGATTTAGGCGTTGACGTTGGATTTGCATTACTACCCTATGTGCCGAATGTGAAACGGTTTGCTGAAGGAGCTAAACTAATTGATAAGGCTAAAGATGTGTTAAAAGGTGGAGAGAAGACTGGAGAGGTTGGAAAGATTTCACAAAAAGTTGAAAAAAGTATTCAAGAGGGAAACAAATTACACGGTGCAGCAAATCCAGCAGTAAAGGAATCAATAGAACAAGGAATGCGAGAGCACCGACGATTTTATCAAGAAATGGGTGAAAAAGGAATGATAACCAACAAAGCTATCCCTGGTACTCGATTAAGACCCGATGCTTTAGATCATTCAGGAAAAATGATTTACGAATTAAAACCGAATACACCAACTGCTATCACAAAAGGAGAAAAGCAAGCCCAAAGATATCAAGAAGCTGCAAATAAAGCATATAGTGATCAATTTAAATCAAAAGTGCAGACTTACAAAAAGCTTAGGGGGGGTAACCCGTGAAAATTATAGGAAATGGAATTTTATACAAAACAAAATTATTTACTCTAGTAATTCCAGGATCTTGGGAAAGTAAAACATTTAATTCTGTTTATTCTTTTTTTGATTCTGAAGGTTACGGATCCGTTCAGATTTCAGCCTACAAATCTAAACCTTCTAAAATGGGAATAGATCTATTTAATGAACTTAAGAAAAGGGTATTGCAAAAAGGAGCAGAAAAATTTAATACATTATCAATAAAAAAAGGTAATCACGTTAGTTATTTAACAAATTTCACTTCGAAAGAGAGATATTGGATAATGATGATTAGTAACAATAAAAAAATAATCGCTTTAATCACATATAATTGTGAAAGTATTTATAAAAAAAAAGAACAATCTATAGTAAAAAAAATATTAAAGTCTTTTAAACTAAAATGAACCACAATAAAAAAATACTAATAGGGGTAATCTTTGTAATTGTCTTACTTAGTTTATCAGTTTCAGCAGACCAGTTTAAAGATTATTTAGGAAATCCAACATTACCTGAACAAGGTAAATTAAATCCAACAAGCAGTTCAACAATCAGTTTATTTGATGGCGCTGCAACTTACTCTTATCCAATTGAAGTCCCTCCAGGAGTTAATAGTCTGTCTCCTCAATTAAGTCTTACATATAACAGCCACAGTTCATCAGGTCAGCCAAATATTCTCGGAACTGCTTGGGCTTTATCGCAAAGTTATATTGAGAGAGACATAAATAGCACTTTAAGTCCATTATCAGATGATGAATTTAAATTAATATTTAATGGTCAATCTCACGATTTAATTTATGTGCCTAGTGAAAACAGGTTTCACACAAAAATAGAAACATTTCTATATATACAAAACATAACTGGAGCACCAAATACCAAAGGAATATATTGGTTAGTAAAAACAAAAGATGGAACAGTCTTAGGGCAATGTCAAGCAGACGGTTCAGGAGGGATAGAATGTTTAACAACTTCGGACATAAGAAGAAAAAAAGATATAGCAAATGATACAGACATTGAAAGCGATAAATTAAATACTATAAGAATCGTTAAATATAAAGCCGCAGACGGGGGTTCTGATAAAGTTGCAACAGGAGTTATTGCGCAAGAATTAGCAGAAATTTATCCAGAACTTGTCACAAATATAGGAAGCGAAGATGTTGAAAACGAGCCTTTAATGGTGAACTATGAAGGTTTTGTTCCAAGACTAATAAAAGCATTCCAAGAGCAGAACCAAAAAATTAAAGTGTTAGAAGCAAGAATCGCTGAACTTGAAAAAAGATAACAATAAAAGTAACTTTAAAAAAGATTAAAATAGTTTAAAAAAGAAATATGGCAAAAGGAATAGTCATCACATTGGGAATCGTAGTTTTGGCAGGGATTTTAATAGTAGGAATAACCTTATTGACTAAAAACCAGTTATCTCACGACAACATAATGCACTTCATCGCAGAAAACCAATTAATATTAAACTTAGACACCTCTATGGAAAAAAGCATCAGCTTAATTTTTAATGAAAACAGTAATTTGAATATCTCTTCAGAAAAAGATTATATAGAATTCACAGAATCTTATCCATATGTAAACAAATTATTACCTTTTGCAAATAAAATTAACGAATTATTATTAATTGAAAACCTTCCCTGGATAACAGCAAATTTAACATCATTTACAAATATACCAATAGAATTCCAAGATAACAGCATCTACACACATGAAAATATAGGAAATTATCTAACAATAAACAAAATAGACAATATTGATTTAGATATAAAACTAACAGGTGAATTAACAGGCTGCAACTATAATTTAGAGCCTGGAACTTTCAAATTTAAGGTAAAAGCAGAAGCAGATAATGGAACCTGCTACATAGATGAATTTATAGACCCTTATAGCAATAACAAATTAGACATTATCACAACTACTTCAACAGTTAATGCTTATCTCGAAAACAGAAGATTTTATATAGGTAATTCAAGTATGACTTATAAGTTAAGAATATATACAAACGATACAGATTTGTTTTTCAAAGACGCATATACAATAAACAAAGGGGGTTTATATCACTCAGGAAACGTAAAAATCAATTAAGCTTAAAAACAATATAAATTAACAAGGTGAAATATTAATAAAATGGGAAAAAAAGAGATGGCGGTTTATATAGTATTCTTGCTTTTAATAGCTGTAATAATGCTTATTTTCTTCTACAAAAACGCTAAATTTTTTGGCAGTATCCTTTTAAGTATCATATTTTTATCTTTAACAATAAAATTAATCTACAAGCATAAAAAGCCAGTTATCAAAAATAAAGATTCATTAAATAAATCAGTCTTAATGAAAAAGTTCTATTCAATAATGTTATTTATTTCAGTATTTCTTGCTGCTTTTTTCCACAATCCAAACTATGCTTATAGCTCAATTATAATTGGAGTTTTAACAGTTATATTCTTCATAATGACTGAATTCAGCACTAAACAAAAAACAAAAATGAGGTATTATCTTATTATTTATCTTTTAGCTATAGCCCTTATAAAATTACTATTAGAAAGAGAATTAATCCTGAACAGGACAGTTTATTTATTATTAATAACAATTTCAGGTATAATATCCTTAATTGGAATATTATATAGCTTAGAGCATAATTTTACTCAAACTAAAGAAAACTTATTTAAATTTAACAATTCCCAGCCAAATAAAAATGAAGAAACCCTAGAACCAGCACAAAATTTCAAGAAGTTAACAGATGTTGATCATTTGTATGACTTCTTATTTAAGGAAAAAAACATAAAATTAAGCAAAATTTCACAAAACTTCAATGTTACAAGGGAAAAAGCAGAGGAATGGTGTAAGATTTTGGAAGAAGGCGGTCTAGCCATAATACACTATCCCCCAATAGGAGAACCTGAGATAAGATGGAAAAGTATAAGATAGCATCAGACGGCATCCAGGCAGAGGTAATGATAGACACCAGTTTAAATAAAGGTTATTTTATTAAAATTCCTGAATTGCCTCCAGCAACAAATGCATTAATGGAAAATATAAAAAGAGAATTAATTGCAAGGGTTAATGTTACTTTTTCAGAAATCCTTGACCCAAAGGAAATAAACAACTTAAAAAGCAAATTTGTTGCTAATGCGAATGAAATATTAAAAAATAAAGTAAGAGAAATAGATGAAGATACAAGATCAGTTATTATTGGTAGGTTAGTCCAGGAAACACTAGGTCTTGGCTTGGTTGAATTTTTATTAAATGACGGAAACATAGAGGAAGTTGTAATAAACTCATCCTCAGAGCCAATACGTGTTTATCATAAGGTTTACGGCTGGCTTGAAACAAATGTAAGAGTCTCAAGTGAAGCACAAATATTAAATTATTCAAATATTATAGCAAGAAGAGCCGGCAGACAAGTATCTACACTAAATCCATTACTAGATGCTCATTTAGTTACAGGCGACAGGGCAAATGCAGTTCTTTATCCAATTTCAACCAAAGGAAATACAGTTACAATAAGAAAATTCTCAAGAGATCCATGGACCGTAGTAGATTTAATAAAAAATGGAACAGGAAATGCAGAAATTTTCTCTTTAATATGGCTTGCAATGGAATACGAATTAAACATCATAGTTTCAGGCGCAACAGCCTCAGGTAAAACATCTTTTTTAAACGCAATAACTCCATTTATACCACCAAACCAAAGAGTCGTCTCAATTGAAGACAGTGTTCACGGTAATTCCAAGATTGTTTACAAAGAGAATGATAAGTTCAATATCACTACTATCGGTAAATTAATAGATTCGAAAATAAAAGAAAACTCAGAAACTCTTTTAGATGGAAATGAAATACACAGAAACAAAGATATCCAAATATTCTCAATGAATAATCAAGGAAAATTAGAATTAGTTACGCCGTCGTCGCTTATTCGGCACAAAGTTAAAAAAGATCTATATGAAATAACACTTTCGAGTGGTAAGAAAATTAAAGTTACTGGGGATCATTCACTCTTTTCTATAATGGACAATAACATAACGCCAATAAAATGCTCTGGACTAAAAAAAGGAAATTTTATCGCATCACCAAGACATATCAACTTTAGTGGCAAAGACGTAATTTTTCATCTCGATCATTATCTTGACAGATTCAGCAAGTTCCAATTAGAGGGAGAGGGTATAGGTGAAATGCTAAAAAAAATGAAAAAACAGCTGAATAAAGTTAGATCCAAATCCCAAATAAGACATTATATTAAGTTTAACCGAATTCCAATCTCAGTTTTCAGAAGTTTAAAACTAAAAATACCAAATAGTATAAAAAACAAGATAAAGATTATTCCCATTCGATCTACAAAAAACGGAAGAGTAGGAATCCCTCTGGTTTTCGAAATAGACAATTATATGGCTTGTTTAATTGGTTTATGGTTAGCTGATGGAAGTTATGACAAATTATCGACAATATTCAGTGTAGTCGATGAAAATTGTAATAAAATTGTAAATATTATAGCAGAAAGACTAAGAACAAAACCAAGATTGCATAGTGATGGTTTATCTCTAATGATAAATTCCTCGGCATTTAAAACTTTCTTAAAACATGTGCTAAACCTAGAAGGAAATGCATACACAAAGAAAATACCTGAATGGGTGTTTAATCTAAAAGAAGAGAATTTATTATGGCTTCTAAGGGGGTATATTAGTGGAGATGGTTCGCCATGTAAAAATGAATTAACTGCTAATAGCTGTTCTTTAGAGTTATTAAAAGGGCTACAAACCCTATTTTTGAGATTTGGGATAATTTTTAGGATCAACTTTTCAATAAGAAGAGATAAAACATATATGGGAACAATATCAGGAGCGAAATTTTTAAGAGCATTTTACTATCTCGGTGGATTTTTACAAGAATACCAAAACAAAAAATTAATAAGTTCTATAAAAGAAAAATCCCATGATGTTTCAGATATCATTCCATTGTCTTACAACAGCTATTTACCACTTAAACATATTCTAGGGAATAATTTCAAAAGAAGCAGACCCTATACAAGTTGGAAAAGCTGGCATGGGTGGTATAAACACAGTAACATAGGACGATCACAGTTACAAAGTATTTTAACAAAATTTTTACCAATAGGGTCTCTTTCAAAAACGAAGGGGCTATTAGAAGAAATAAAATTACTAGCCTTTAATGATATCTTCTGGGATAGGGTTATAAACATAAAAAAAGAAAGATTTAGAGGCTATGTTTATGATATGTCTGTGCCGAAAAACGAGAATTTTATTTGTGAAAACATAATATGCCACAACACACAGGAGATTCTTTTACCTTCATATTTATACTGGTCCCCATTGGTTGCAAGAGAATCAAATCAAGAAGGAAAAGGTGCTGTTAATATGTTGGATTTAATGGTTAATTCCTTAAGAATGAGGCCTGACAGAATAATAGTTGGAGAAATAAGAACAAAAGATCAGGCAAGAGTTTTATTTGAAGCCATGCATACAGGTCATTCTGTATATTCAACATTGCACGCAAACACATCACAGGAAACAATACAAAGGCTTACAAACCAACCAATTAATGTTCCTAGAAATCTTATGGAAGCTGTTAACTTGAATATTGTAATGTTCAGGGATAGAAGAAAAGGCATAAGAAGAGTAAGTCAAATATCAGAATTTATAGTTAACTATGAAAAAGATGATGTAAGTGTAAAGCCAAATCTTCTTTATATATGGAAAGCAGGAAATGACAAGATTGAACCAAAAAACAAGGGAGATAAGCTGTTTGAAGAGATAATAAGGCATACAGGAATGACAGAAGCAGAGATTAAAAACAATTTAAAGGAGAAAGAGAATTTCTTAAATAAGTTAGTTAAAAACAATACAAGAGACATCAACAGTTTTGGAAATGCAATTAAGGATTATTACTCAGGTAAAAAATAGACTTTAATCTGTTTTTAATGCCTGTGAAACAGAACTAACAGTGGTAGGTTAATCATCTCTTCCAACAGAGAAAACAAGAAAGTTTTAAATAACTATTGATTATTAACAAAGTTTATGAAAAGTTTATATTTAGGTCTTGTTTTATTATTAATACTATTATCTGGTTGTTCATTTTTTGGTAGTTCTGAAGAGAAGGCTAATGTCATAGAATATGAAAAAAAGATTTCCGAACTAGAAGACAAGTTAAACACAACCTTAGAATATGGTAAACCCAAAGTTGAAGATTTAGGGGACTTTATCGTGGAATATCAACCTACAGAAAACCTAAACTTTAAAGACATTAAAAATTCAATAGAAGATAAAAATAATTTTAATCTAGTTTTGAGGGATATAAATGATTTTATTTCCCTACCTAAAAACATATCAATAATATTCACAGAATGTAGTGAAGAGAACGCATTTTATTTACCAGAGAACAATAGCATCTTAATCTGTTACGAACTGATGCATACTTTTAAAAAAAGGCTCATCTATCACGCATATGATGATAAAGAGTTACTAGACAGGTTTGTCATTGGTGCAACTTATTTCACCCTTTATCACGAAATAGGTCACGCCTTAATACATGTTCTTGAACTACCGATAACTGGAAAAGAAGAAGATGTCGCAGATCAGTTAGCTACTTTCTTACTGACGTTAGAAGAATCAAAAGAGCTTAGTCCATTAATCGCAGCTAGTTTCTTTGCTGATGAAAATTTAAGAAAAAAATCTGAAGCTCTTCCATACTGGGATACTCACTCAATAGATGCTTCAAGATACTATAATATCTTATGCTGGGTATACGGCAAAAATACAACCAAATATGAACCTTTAGTAAAAGAAGATTTTTTACCAATGGAAAGAAGTCTAAATTGCGAATACGAATATGCAAAAATATGGAATAGTTGGGGGAGATTACTATGGCCCTATCTTAAGGATGAATGCAATGGTTGTGAATTCAATGAAGTATGCTATCTAAATGAGGTAGCAAGGATTGAAAATTCAGAACTACTTTACTGCCAAAATAAAGAATGGGTAAAAAGAAAAATTGAGTGTTCAAATTGCATATATGATGATGACACAATATTGGGTATTTTTGAGGAGAATTTAACAAAGTTCACTAGTGGGGGCTTAAAGATTGAAGAAATAGGAATTTGGTTAGACAGGTCGTTTTATTTTAATGCAAAAGATATCCCAAAAATCGAGAACATTACTGCAGGATCTTATTTAAAACTAGAGCTTGTATTAAGAAACAATCTACGAGTAAAGATCAGCAATGTAACTGTAGAATTCACAATAGAAACTACAAATAATGAAATAGAAACAAGAGAATCCTTAAATTTAGATATTAAACCACTAGAGAGAAGAAGTATTGTTTTTGAATATCATTTGCCTTCAAAACTAAAAAAAGGGATTTATTATAGTAAAATAGCTGTAAAAAACACGCTATCTAAAGAAATAAGATTTATGATTCCAATGATGATTAACGAGATTTCATAACATAATTTTAGGTAAAAAGTAATTTAAATAATGGGTTACCTATAAAATTAAATCGTTGTGTTGCCTTAACTTATGGGATTACTAACTTTTTAGTTCAGTTCTTTCTATCTTTCTTTCTGATTTGTTAATGAATATCTTTTTATCATACGAATCCTCCACATAATAATTGAATAACTCTTCGCAATACTGCTTTTCTTTGGTCAGTTTATTTACATCAAATTTCATTCTAAAAACCTCCAAGAAAGCCTGTAATAATGCTCTATTCCTGTAAGGATTATTACGTTTTGCCTGATTTCATTTGAAAAATCATGATTCTTGTTCAAGAAGTTTTTTTCAAAATTTTCATAATCCACATAAACAGGGCTTAGTTTAGTATTTGTTCTCATACTTATTCTTCTTGCAGTATTTTCAATATTTGTTTGATTACTTATTTTTTGGAAAACCAATAACAGGTCAATGTCTGAATCTTCTTTATTATTTCCCTTGGCAAATGAACCAAAAATCAGAGCAATAAGTGGTTTTTCCTGCAACTCATTAAGAAATTCGTTTATTGAGCCAGATACCTTCTTCGGTAGTTTCAAAAAATTCTCAGTATGGGCTTGATTTAAGTAGGCAATTGTAAGTGGGTTATTCTTTAGCTTTATTTTTATTAGGTTCGCATCTTTTTCTTTTTTTAGGATACTTTCTTTTTCAAGTATTTTTATATTTCTGACTGTGTTGTTATAGCTGGTTTTGACTATTCTTGCAAGCTCTCTAATGTGAACTCCCTTCTTATTCTTGTCCAAAGCATTGATAATTTTTATTTTAGTTTCCATTTTGGTATCAACTGATACTAAAATAGTATCATTTATAAAGGTTTCTAATGACCTTATCCATCCATTAAGGAAGTTAGTTTTTGAATGTTTTACAAATACTTAAACTTTGTTTTGCACTAAAGAGTAGCCTCTTAGTTCTTACAAAAAACTTGTGAAAATTATTATTCTTTTAAGAATCTTCCATGATAACTCTCTTCACAATCGTAAAGTTTATATAGTGTGTATGTTTTTAGAATACACATGGCTGTTAATAACATACACTTTACAAAGATTGAGATTGAGATAGTTAAATACTTGTTTAAGCATTATAAGGATAAGTATAAAGCCAGGCAATTAGCTAAGATATTAAAAATTAATCACACCCATACTAATAAATTATGCAATCTTTTAACAGATAAAAAACTATTAGTTAAGGAAGAGATAGGCAGTTCTATTTTTTTCTCTTATGACTACAATAACAAACTAGCAATTAAGTTTATTGGATATATAATAAGCCTAGAAGAAAGCGAATTTCCTAAATGGTTACAGGTATTATTCCATAGTTTGAAAAAATTTAAGAATTGTATTGAAATGGGTATAGTCTTTGGTTCATCTATAAAAAACAAAGATTTTAGCGATATAGATGTTTTACTTATGTATAGCCCTGAAAAGTCAAGAGATGTTAAAAGAATAAAAGATGGGGTAAGAAGATCTGAATTAGTTGAGAAACCCATCAGATATATAGATATAACAGAGAAGGATGTAATATTTAACAAAGAAGACAAAGTTTTTTATAATATCCTGTCTGATAATCTTGTGTTTCATAACCCTGAAAAATATGTAGAGGTAATAAGAAAATGTCACAAATAGATAAACAACTAAAGAAAATAAAAGAGTTAACATTAAAAATACAAAGAGAAACAATTAAAATACTAGAAACTTAATAAATTTCAGTAAAAAAGAGGAAAAATGAGAATACCATTTTTAATATTGCCGTGGAAGATTATAGATAAGCTGTCGATACCTTTTCTAGGTATAGGCGAATTATTAGACTCTTTATTCCCATTTCTTAAAGTCCATTTAATACAGTCAAACCAAGTAATAGAAAGCAAACGTTATCTTGCTGCATCTTTCATCAACTTCTTCTTCGTATTACTGCTTCTTTTAATCTTAAATATCTTAGTATTTATCAAATTAGAAATATCATTAATCTATTCAATAATAGCCCCAATTATAATTTCATTGTTAATATTTTTGCAACAAATATACTATCCAAAACTATTAGCCTCAAGAAGGATTAGAGGTATTGAAAGGAATTTATTAAACGCATTAAATAGTATCTTAATACAACTAAATGCAGGTGTTCCTATCTTCAACATTTTTGCAACAATAGCAAATGAAGACTATGGGGAAATAAGTAAAGAGTTCAGATCAGCTGTAAAGCAGATAAATGCAGGAAAACCTGAAAGCGATTCAATAGAAGAATTAGCCTCAAGAAACCCATCACCTTTTTTTAGAAGAGCAATCTGGCAGTTAGCTAACGGAATAAGAACAGGCTCAGATCTCCAATTAGTCTTGAAAGAAATAATTTCAAGCATTTCAGATGAGCAGATTATCCAAATTCAAAAATATGGCTCTCAATTAAACCCCTTAGCAATGTTCTATATGCTGATTGCAGTTATCCTGCCTTCATTAGGAATAACATTTTTAGTTGTGTTATCTTCATTTACCTCTCTGGGTAGTTTCGCTACAAAGATAGCCTTCTGGATATTATTCGCTTTATTCATTATATTACAAATACTATTCTTAGGTATCATAAAAACAAAGAGGCCGACACTACTAACATGAAACTACTAGGCCATTTATATCCAAAAAAAGTAAGAGAACTGTATTCAAACCTTTTAAGCTATAATAACTTCAACTTTAATGTTGAGAGATTTCTCGGTATAAGCTTGATTATTATATTATTAATCAGTTTTTTTATAAGCTATTTAACAAAAGCATACTTAGGTATACCTTCCTTAATTACGTTTGTTATTGTATTTATATTATTACAAATTTATGAATATGTCTTGCTTGTTTTACACGCAGATAAAATTGCTTACGAAGTTGAATCAATAATTCCTGATGCTTTGCATTTAATAAGCTCTAACCTAAGATCCGGTATGACTATAGATCAGGCATTAATTTTAAGCGCAAGACCTGAATTTGGACCATTACAAAAAGATATTTATAAAGTAGGCAAGGATATTACCTTAGGAACACCAATAGAAAAAGCATTAATGGATTTTGGAAATAAAATAAGATCAGAAAAATTAAGAAAAACAATGCAGTTAATCACAACTGGCTTAAGATCAGGCGGAGAACTATCTAGTTTACTCGAACAAACAGCTGAAAACCTAAGGCAGCAAAATATAGTAGAACAAAAAATAAGAGGTTCTGTTTCAATGTATTTCATCTTCATCTTCACCGCAGTAGGCTTAGGCGGTCCAATATTATTCTCTTTAAGCTCATTCCTTATAGAAATTTTAACAAAAGTATTATCAGAGATAACCTTAGCTGAAAACCTGAAAACATCTTTACCTTTGAATTTCACTCAATTTTCACTAAGCACGGATTTTGTCATAATGTTCTCAATAATCTCTCTTGTAACCACCTCAATACTATCAGGCTTGGTCTTAGGCTTAATATTAAAAGGAAAGGAAAAAGAAGGCACGAAATATATTCCAATCTTGATTCTTATCACTATCTCAGTGTTTTATATAGTTAGGTTCTTAATGGGCAAATTACTGTCTAGCTTATTATTGTTCTAAACACGTCTTTAGGCTTTATCAGTTTCAAAACGAAATAATTAAATAATCTAGAACCTACCAAAAATTATGACAAACTTAGATTTTATCAAAGGGGGAGCATTTCAGGTTTTTATTAACCTATTTCAACTAAATAGTTTAAGAGAATACTCTCATCTTTGTAGCAGTATAGGGATTAGTTTATTCGGGGGAAGAAAAGAAAATGCAACAAACTAGCCTATTACAAGTAGAAGTAGGAAGATTATCTTTAAAGGATATAGAGAATAAATATCTTGTCGGAAATTGTGAAGAAGTATTAAAACAAATCCCAGATAATACCTTTGATTTAATAGTTACTTCCCCCCCTTATTCGGACAGTAGAAAAAATACCTATGGGGGGATACATCCAGATAAGTATGTTGAATGGTTTTTACCTAAATCCAAAGAGTTCCTTAGGGTTTTAAAGCCTACAGGAACTTTTATATTGAATATTAAAGAAAAAGCTCTTGATGGAGAAAGGCATACTTATGTTATAGATTTGATAAAAGAATTAAAATATCAGGGGTGGGTTTGGACTGAGGAATTTATTTGGCATAAAAAAAATACTTTCCCTGGAAAATGGTCTAATAGATTTAGGGATGCTTGGGAAAGGTGTTTACAATTTAATAAAACGAAAGAATTTAATATGTATCAAGAAGCTGTTATGACTCCTATTGGGAAATGGGCAGAATCAAGATTAAAAAATTTAAGTGAAACCGATAAAAAAAGGGATAATTCTAAAGTAGGAAGTGGTTTCGGAAAGAATGTATCCAATTGGGTGGGAAAAGATAAAGTATATCCTTCTAATGTTTTATATATGGCAACTGAGTGTGGAAACAAAAATCATAGTGCTGTATTTCCTGTGGGCTTACCTTCTTGGTTTATCAAATTATTTACCAAGGAAGGTGATTTGATTTTAGACCCATTTGCTGGTTCTGGAACAACAGCAATAGCTTCAATTATAAATAATCGTAGATATACAATGATAGATATTGTAGAAAACTATAAAAAGGAAGCTGAAGATAGGATAAAGTATGAACAACATAAAGAAAGGTGACGTATCTTATTTTGTAAAGAACAATATCCAAAGCTTCCACGAAAATAGGTTAAAAAGTCTAGAAACCACTTCCCTTAGGGATTTACTAAAAAAGAAAAATCCTTATCTGTTTAAAGCAAAAAATACAATAACTGCTCAAGAATTAGTTGTATCCTTTCTTGATGCAAAGTTATCTTCTTCAGAAGAAAAGATTTTTGGAGATTTTTTGGAATCTTTAGCTATATTTGTAGCCCATAATACTTTAGACGCATTTAAATCTGCTTCGCAGGGGATAGACTTTGAGTATACAAAACAAGAGAAAAGATTCTTAGTATCTGTAAAGTCAGGATTAAATTGGGGGAATAGTAGCCAATGGAAAGCATTAGAAAATGATTTTAAAACAGCGGTTAAAATATTAAGACAATCCAAACATGTATCAAATGTAGAGTGTATACTCGGAATATGTTATGGAAAAGCTCCAACAACTATTAAAAAAGGTTTAATCCAACAAATTTGCGGACAAAACTTTTGGTTTGTAGTCAGTGGCAACAAAAACTTCTATACTGATATAATAGAACCTCTTGGTTATAAAGCCAAAGAACTTAATGATAATTTTAATATTCGGAAATCCGAGATTATAAACAAATTTACTGCTGAATTTGTAAAAGATTTTTGTAGTAAGGATGGTAAAATATTATGGACAAAACTAATCAAGTTTAATTCTCAAAACCTTGCTGATTAAGTGGATATTTAACTGACGTAAAAACGACATCCTAGAAAACCAACTGATTTATAGGTAAACCATAGTTCAACAATCTTTTTAAATGAGCTTTCTTTAAATGTTTTAATGCCTAAAGTAAACAGAATATCAACAGGAAACACTAATTTAGATAAATTAATGGAAGGTGGTTTTGAAGAAGGTTCTATTAATCTAATTGAAGGCGGTCCAGGAACCGGAAAAACAATACTAGCAGTTAATTTTCTATTAGAAGGAGCTAAAAAAAACGAACCGGGAATTTACGTTACTTTTGAAGAAAATGTTAATCAGTTAAAGAAACATATAGAATCTTTTGATATTGATTTAAAAAAATTTGAAAATAAATTTACTATTTTGTCTCAAACCCCAGAGCAGTTAAAAAATTTAATAGAAAATGGCTCAGGGACTCTAGACAGTTTAATAACCAAAACAAAAGCAAAAAGATTGGTTATAGACACAATAACCCCCTTTATTTTAATGGAAAAAGATAAATTATCAATGCTTGAATCTTGTTCTAGTCTATTCGGAATGATTAGAGAATGGAACTGCACTGCCCTATTAACAGCTGATCAGGATGCAAAAGAAGATTCTAAAAATGAGCACATTAGTAACATCTTAGAGTATGAAGTCGATTCAATTATATTGTTACACTCCAGAGAAATCAACAACACGAGAAAAAGATTCCTGGAAATTATAAAAATAAGAGGCTCAAAACATCCAGATAAGTTATTCCCTATACAAATTAATGAAAAAGGATTAATTTTTATTTGAAATCATTCTCTTTTATCCCAAGCTTTTCCGCTCGTTTTCTTCCTTCTCTTGCAATTATTTCTAATTCTCTTATGAGAACTTCTTTTGATGGTTTGTTAATTCGTTTTAATACAACTGTGTCTCTTGTTCCAAGAACTGCAAAAACAGTCCCTTCACTAGCTCCAAGCCCATCCCTTATATTCTGCGGGATTACTATCTGCCCCTTTGATGACATTTTAACAGTTTCGACTTCCATGTTAATACCTCGTATCTTATAGTTTTACAGTAAGAATATCTTATTTAAAAGCCTATTTACAATTAGTATACTTCAGATTATACTAAATAACAGAAACATTTAAATAGTATACTTCCAAGTATACTACTATAGATTATACTAAATAAGATGATGGAAAAAATGGAAATTGCGTTCAAGAACAGAATAAAAGAATTGTCTTTCCTTAATGAGATTTATGAAAAAGGAAATGCGAAACTTGTTGTGCTTTATGGAAGAAGAAGGGTTGGAAAAACAGAGTTGCTTAAAGAATTTTTAAAGAAGCATAAAGGGTTGTATATTCTTGCAAGGCAGGAATCTGAGTTAGAGCAGCTTAAAAAAATCAGCTCTCAAATAGCAGAGCATTATAAGGATGAAGTTTTAATGGTAAATCCATTCTCAAATTGGGATGCATTGTTTGTTTATTTATCCGAAAAGCCAAGAATTCCGATTGTATTTGATGAATTTCCTTACATTGTCCAGTCTTCAAAAGAAATAACTGCGATACTTCAAGATTACTGGGATAACAAATTCTCCAAAAAAAACGCTTTCTTTGTTTTGTGTGGCTCATCAATAGCTATGATGGAAAAACTACTTGGTAAAAAGAGCCCTATTTACGGCAGAAGGACAGAACAGATTCTGCTTGAGCCATTAAAATTTAGAGATGCCTGCCTGTTTATGCCAAAAAAGATGAATTTTAAAGATAAAGTATTAAATTATATTGTGCTTGGAGGAATGCCTGCCTATCTTTTAGAATTTGATTTTAATAAGAGCCTAAGGGAAAACATCGCTGAGAATATTTTAAGAAAAAATAAATTTCTTTACCAAGATGTATTATTTACGCTAAGGGAAGAGTTAAAAGAGCCTAGAAACTATTTCTCAATCCTATACTCTATCGCTAAAGGCAATACTAAAAGTGGGCAGATAGTTAATGATACTGGTTTAGGTAAGGCCTTTGTTACCAAATACCTAAGTATATTAATAGATCTACAATTAGTTGAAAGAAGAGTGCCAATCACTGAAAAAAGCTTCTCAAAATCAAGAAACGGAATTTATCTTTTAAGAGACAATTTTTTTAAGTTCTGGTTCAAATTCGTATTTGAAAACCAAGAATATATTGAACAGGAAAAGCAGGAAAAGGTATTGAATGAAAAGATTATGCCAGAATTAAATGCCTTCGCTGGGAATATATTTGAAGAAATTGCGCTTTCTGAATTAAAAAATGACAAGAAATATACGGATTATCTCTTTGGGAGATGGTGGGATAGAACCTCTGAAGTAGATTTAGTTGGAATAGACAGAGAAAACAAAAAATTAATTGTTGGAGAAGTAAAGTTTAAAGCTTTAAAGAAATCAGAGATAAACGAAATTAAACGTTCCCTAATCGAAAAATCTAAAAAAATAAACTCTTTCGGGTTTGAACGAAAATTAGTGATTGTTTGCTTAGATGCTGAATATGAAGATAAGGACATAGAAATAATTAAATTAGGTAGAGCTTAAGATTATTAACCGAGTAGAAGTCTTAAGACCACTAAGTTAGTTCGCTTAACTCCTTTAACTCTTTTTTTAATAAAGAAAAATCTGTTGACTCTTTGATATATTTTTCCTGAACTATATTCCTATCTCTATCAACCATCCCTCCACCCACCAATAAAGCTCGTTTATATCCCTTTATATCTAAAATACACCTAATAATCATGAACATAGAACTAAGATCATAATACATATTAAGGGAAATAATATTACCTACAACAGGAACACAATATTCAACAACATAAGCCTCTGTATAAGGCCCACCACCAGCCAAGAAACCAGCTGACCTTTTCCTAATAGAAACAAAATTCCTACCTTCAACACTGTATTGTTTACCCACTTGCATCTCTAAATCAACTACACCTTCTATTTTTTCTCTCTCTAAAAAGTCTAAAAGATCTTTAGAACATCTTCCTAAAATCTGCTTGGAAATTTTCATAATTTCTCAATCTTTGCTTTAAAAGAATCTTCAGTAGACTCTTGGTAAATCTTGAACAATCCAATCAAGAACAACAAGGCAAATAATGGTATTAATACCAACTTAGAAGCTAATACTAAATATTCAAGTGGTAATTGCATTGATTTAAATGATTCAGCTACAGATGGATATTTTAAAGCCAATTCATTTACAAAATCAAAAATTAAAACCACCAAATACAAAAACAAACCAAATTTAAATGTTCTCAAGTCATAAGTAGTATTTTCAGCAGTTCTATTAAACAATATCAAACTAACTAAAGCTAATATAAATCCTACACCCAAGCCAATTAAATAAATCATAGTTCAACCTCCTTCTCTAATCTTTTAACTCTTTCATTCTTGGCCTCTAATTCCTTCTGTAAAATAGATACCTGCACTTCAAGCTTATCCTTCTCAGCTTCCATATCCCCAACCTTTGATTTTTCCTTTAATAAGTTCTTTTTGTCTTTTTCCAAATCCTTCTTTAATAGCTCTAATTCCTTTTCTTTTTCGTCTAAAGCTTTTTTCTTTTCATCAAATTTAGTCTTCTCAATATTTAATCTTTCTCTTTCCTTATCTATATTTCTTAATTCATCCTCTCTTTTTGTTAAATCATCTTCTTTTAAGCTTAATAATTTCTTATCTTCTTTTATATTATTCTTGGTTTCTTCTAACTTACTTAATTTTTTCTCAGCTTTTTCAGATACTTTTTCAGCATCTTTTTCCTTGTCAACAATTTCTTTTTGCTTATTGTTTAATTGCGCTGATAAATTATTCAATTCCTTTTCTAATTTCTTTAAATTATCCTGCTTAGGTTTTATTTTTTCTTTTTCCTTTACTAATCTATTATTTAAACTATTAACATCATCTTCCTTTTTCTTAAGCTCTTTTTCCTTTAATTCATTTTTCTTCTTTAATTCATCCTCTCTCTTCTTTATTTCATTTTCAGCCTTTAATGACTTGTTATTAACCTCTTTCTCTTTTGCTTGAAGCCCTAAGACCTTATTTTTAAAAATCATATATCTTCTCTTTAATTCTCTTTTTGCCTCTTCAATATTCTTTACTTCTATATTTTCAATATCTTTTTCATTTAATTCACTTATGCTAATTTCTTTTGCAGTTTCTGACTTTTTTTCTTTCTCTTCAGGCAGTTTAACAATTTCAGTTTTCTTTAATGTAATCTTAGGCATTTTAACTGCAAATACAATAAACAAAACAAAAATCAAGATTTCAAGTATCATTCTTATTCCTAATCTTAAATTTGTTAGATCAGGCAGGACTTCTAATGCTCTCAAAACAACAGGAAAGAACAATAATAAGAAAATTCCCAATAGCCTAAATAATCTCTCTTCAATAGCAGAACGTAGCTTATACCAAAAAATTAAGGCTATAAGCACTATTATAGAAGCTATTGCAAGTTGTATGCTTGAGAATGTTTCTATGCCCCCCATGATTTGCCTATTATTAGTAGATTTATAAAAGTTTCGTTTAGCAACCACTCCAGAGTGAGTTCAGAACAACAAATTGATATTACTACTATTAACAGAAAGCTTTAAATTAATGTTTTTACTAAAAGTTTACTATGAACTTGGTAATACAAAGGAGTTATGCGGGACAAAAGGATATTAAAATATATAATTTTGATTCAAGACTATATAGTTTTACAGCATTTGCTTTAACAGTTTTTAGTGCTGCTTATTGTATAACAGGGGGGTTGTCAAATTTAGTAAAAGGACATAATGCTACTATATTGAGCCAAGCACTAGAATCCAAAAGATCAAAAGTTCTAACCCAAAGAAGAAATAATCAACAAAATTTAGAAGAGGCATCAAAACCACTCCCAACTGAAGTATCGCTAGAAGCTTCTAGATTAGAAACATTACAAAACCAATACCAAAAACTTAGAGAGCAACATGAAGAAATGGGTCAAAGTTTAAATAAATTAGAAGAAAGCCTTTACCCTAAATAATCATTAAAAGTAATTATTCAGCAGTAAACTCTTCATCCGTAATCTTAACTTCTTCGTCGCTTTTAACAATTCCTCTTGCTTTTAAATATTCTTTTGCTAAAATCCAAAAAATTAAACCCAAACTCCTTTTACCCTTATTATTGCAAGGAATAACAAAATCAATTAATGTTGTTTCATTATTAGTGTCACATAAGGCAATTATAGGCACACCCATATTAAAAGCATCTTTTATTGCATTTCTATCAGGAACAGGATCAACAGCCAGTAATAGTTTAGTTTCTATAAAATCCTCTAAATTAGCATTTGTTAATATCCCTGGCGGATATCTCCCTGGAAAACATTTTATCCCTGTTAATTTTTGAAATAGTTTTACAGCCTTCCATCCGTTCTCTCTCCTGCATACAACTAGAATTTCCTCAGGCTTGTATTTTGAAAGGAATTTAGCAGCCACACCAAGCCTTTTATCAATCTCCTGCACATTCAAAACACTTAACCCATCAGGTCTTGTTTTATAAATAAAAGGATTCATATAAGTAGTTCTAAACTTAGTCCCAATGTGTATACCTACCTTCAGATACTTATCCAAAGGCACGATTAAACTCTGTTGTTCTTCAGACATAAGATAATAGCCAAATATATTATTTATAAAGTTAACGCAGACTGTTTTTACAAAAAGAAATCAATATAAATGCAATTTGAAAAAAGCCATAAATAACTGACTAAGGTATGTTAATTTTAATTTACAGAATAGAAAGATTTATATATCAATTGATATATTAGAACTTGATGCTAAAGACTTTATTCAGAAAACAAGAAAATCCTTTCATAAGGTCACCAACATTAGACACAGTTTTAATGGTAGAGAAAGTTATTGAAAAGAATAGCGGGGAGTATAACAGGACTGAATTATGGAAGAATCTTTCCAGAAAGGTGATGTGGCAGACATTTTTAATTATCTTAAACTATCTTGAAAGTATTAATAAAATTGCCTTTGATAAGGAAGGAAAAATTGCTTATATTTGGAATCCTGAATTAGCGAGGAAATTATCCAAGAGAAGGGAGATTAATTTATGATAAAGCCTTCAAGAGTTGTATTTATTTCAGACGAGCTCGAGAAAGACTTTAATGAATTAAAAGAAAATGATCCCATTAAGAAAGGAATTGTAAGAGCTATCAGAGATTTGAGAGTAAATGCATTCTGCGGCATACAGATACCTAAAAAAATTTTCCCTGAAGAATATATCCAAAAATACAGAATAAACAATTTATGGGAATATGACCTTCCAAATGGCTGAAGATTATTGTATACCGTAACTCCTGAGAATGAGGTCGAGATTATATCTGCAATACTAGAGTGGTTTGATCACAAAGATTATGAGAGAAGAATGGGCTATTGATTCAAAAAAGAAATCAATATAAAACACTATTCCAGGTAAGAATTATGACTGTTGAAACTTTGGTTGAATACATAAAGGAAGGCAAGAAAAAAGGGTTTACTCTAGAACAGCTGCATAAAAGTTTATTAGACCAAGGTTATAATATAGAAGAGATTCAAAGTGCTGTTTTAATTGAGGAAAATGCCCCTACATTAACAGAAGAACACGGAATAAAAATGAATAATCAAAAAATAAAAAAGCATAATCCCTTAGTGTTTATTATTGGTATAGTTTTGATTCTAATTTTAGTTGTTGCTTTACTAGTTCTAAATTTAGGAAATATTAAATCTTCTAAAAAAACAACTGAAGACAATTTGGAAATAGACGAGATACCTATTGCTCCAGATACAAACCCAAATATGGAAAGTTCTACAACAGAAACAGATTCCTATGAAACAGAGCCTGAAGAAATTCCTTCAGCACCTGATTCTCAAGAATTTAATGAAGATAATAACCAATTAGAAGAAAATGAAATTGAAGAGATACCTGAATTGCCAGAAGAATAAAAATCAATTCTCCAACAACCATTTCCAAATCGGGATTAACCTTATTGTGTCTTTTTCAAATTTGACTTCTTTTTCTTCTTTCTTAGTTAGCATCAAACCTTTTTTCTTTTTAAATTTCTTCATAAATTCTCTTATTGTTTTAAAATCTTCTGAATTAATCTTTTCTTGATATTTTATTTCTATAGGCATATCTTCATGAACTATGTCTATTTCTCCACCATTCTTCCAGAATGATGATGCCTTAAGTTTATTTACTGCTAAAGTCTCAATCATTCTCCCCAAAAAATCTTCTTCAATTTTTGGTTTGTATAAATAAGTCAGAGCATTGTCTGTAGGATATGCTCTTTTTTTCTTTCTTAAAGTAGTTATACTCCCTTTCCGGTAATTGCCTAACAGGGTTATCAAAAAACTTTCTTTGAGATAACTAATATAACTCTTTATCACTCTTCTATCTTTTTCAAATTGTTTGCTTAAAGATTGATAATCAATATACATTCCAGGATTTGTAGAGATTAATTCTAAGAGAACTATTAAAAAATCTGTATCCTTTAGCTTAAATATTCTTGGGATATCCTTGTAAACTATTTTATCGACTACTAAAGCTCTAATATATTCTTTGAAATCTTTATCTGTTTCAAAAGAGAAGGTTTCAGGAAAACCTCCACGCTCTACAAATTTATTAAAAAGGGGCTTGATTTTTGTTTCATATTTAAATTCGTTTTCTTCTATTTTGTTAAATCTAAGATATTCTCTAAAAGTAAATGTGGTTAGTGTAAATTCAAAGATTCTGCCTGCAAGAGTTTCTTTTGTTTTTTTTCTTATGAAAAGAGATTCTGAACCGCTTATTATAAACTTTAGTTTAGGATAGAGATCATAATACTTTTTTAATTCATTTTCCCATCCACTGCATTTTTGGATTTCATCTAAAAAAATATAGATCTTCTCTTCTCTAAAGTCTTTGTTCTGGATTTCTTTATATGTTTCAAAAACTTCATTTAATTTTACTGAAACTTCATCAAATGAAAAGAACAGAATAGTTGTCTTGTCGATTTTTGTTTCTATTAGTTTCTGTATAAGCTGATACATTATTGTTGTTTTTCCAATTCTTCTAAGCCCAACTAATGCTAATATAAACCTTTTATCTATGTGCCTTTCTATCTCGGGATAGACATCTCTTTTGAAAGGCAGGGCTAATTCTGTATCTACTTTTTCACTTATCCACCAATGATTAAATTCTTCTAATTTAACTCTTTCCATGTTTTTTCACTATTTTATATATGTACATTAGAATGTAACTATTTATAAACTTTACGGTCATCTTGATGCACATATCTTTTGTAAGTTTTATTGGATAGGTAGAATATTGTTCATATGAAACAGAGCCTGAAGAAATTCCTTCAGCACCTGATTCTCAAGAATTTAATGACAATAATAACCAATTAGAAGAAAATGAAATTGAAGAGATACCTGAATCGCCAGAATAATTAAAAAATTATTTTAATTTTAATAAAGTTATCAAAACAATTCTATTCAAAACTTACAACATTTAAATTTCATACCGGAATATTGACAATCAGGAGTGCAATCAAACGCAACCATATAATACCCCTTGTTACATTCACCCTTATCTCCATCAGTAGTCCAATAACAATCTTTTTTACCGTGAGATCCATCTATTTCCCCAGTAACCTCTACACGACCCCCAACTACTAGCGTCCCAGTTATTTCAGCATTTCCACTAATTTTAGAAAAACCATTACATTGTAAAGCATAATTTTTTCTTCCTATATAACAAAAATTATCAATAGAACCTGTTTTATATTCAAACAGTCCAGCCCTTTCATCATTAGCATCCCCATAACCATATATTGCTATTCCATCAGTTTTAGTTGTTGTTCCAAATATTCCGTAATTATTACTTCCCCCTGCTACATAAAGTTTCACGCTAGAAGCTACATCAGATACCCC